>UMET01021328.1_pt1 | contig 51396 bp, 50 predicted proteins | sample 1964821 | NCBI WGS metagenome assembly UMET01 (sample SAMEA4836027, study PRJEB28245) | human gut metagenome | biome: gut microbiome; material: fecal sample | place: Denmark | collected 2008
GTCCCAAACCAGGCGCTCTAGCCAAGCTGAGCCACACCCCGTTTCGCTCGTGTTAAGCATCTCTCGCTCAACACAAGACGTATTATATTATAGACATTCGCAAAAGTCAACACTTTTTTTCAATTTTTTTTATTTTTTTTGCTTTTTGTTTTTTTAGCGATTTTTCAGTACTCTTCCAGATAATTTTGAGCATAATGAGCTACACCCTCCCGATCGATCTCCATGATCAGAAAGCTGGGTTTTCTTCCCGCCTGGCGGGGATAGGAAAGACTTCCCGGATTCAGGAGCGTCAGCCCCTCCTTCTGTTCCAGAAAAGGTCTGTGAGTATGTCCGAACATAACCACCTGCACGCCCCTGCTTCTCGCCTCTTCCTCCAGCATTGCTGTCTCTATAGATACTCCATAGGTATTACCATGGGTTACCATAATCTGATATCCCCCTAACTGAAAAATCTCCTCCCGGGGAAGTTCCGTAAAGAAATCATTATTTCCTCTCACAATATAACAGGGACACTCCGCCACTTGTCGGATATAGTTTTCCTGTCCTTCCACATCCCCGCAATGGATCAGGGCATCCACCGGTTTGACCCGGCGAAGAACTTCTAAAAGTTCACGGCTGTGACCATGAGTATCGCTGACAACTAATATTTTCATCTCATATCCACTCTTTCTCTCAGTTTCTCCACCATCTTACGAAGAGCTTTTCCCCTGTGACTGATTTCGTTCTTTTTCTCTTCTGTCAACTGCGCCGTTGTACAGCCGTATTCTGGAAGATAGAAAATAGGATCGTAGCCAAATCCATTTTCTCCCTTTTCTTCATATCCGATCCGACCTTCCACTGTCCCTTCGGTAGTCAGCACTGTTCCATCTGGAAATGCCGCTGCAATCGCACAGACAAATCGCGCTGTTCGCTCCTCATCCGGTACTCCTTCCAAACGCTGAATCAAATTTCCATTCTTGATTCTATAGGAAGTATCTTCTCCCATATAGCGGGCAGAATAAATGCCCGGTTCCCCGTTCAGATAATCAATCACCAGTCCCGAATCATCTGCCAATACAATTTCTTCTGATAATTGGGCAATCGCTTTCGCCTTGATCACTGCATTTTCTTCAAATGTCTTTCCATCTTCTATAATATTTGCCTGTATTCCCGCTTCCTTCATCGAAAGCACTTCCACTGGCAGCAAAGCGAGAATCTCACGGATTTCCCGCATTTTCTCCTCGTTGCCTGTAGCAAAAATTATTTTTCTCATATTGTGCGCTCCATTCTTCTGGGTGGTCTTGCTCCCAGATACTGATAGTAATAAGTCCGAATCATTCCATTGTAAATCTTACGGTTTTTATCGGCTTTCTTTCCTATATACCGTTCTGCTTCCTCATAGCTGGTTATCAGATACATGGACCAATCATCTAACTGTTCATAGACCTGTCCGATCTGGCGATATAAATCCGGAAGCATTTTCTTATCCTCCAACCGTTCTCCATACGGCGGATTCGTTATGATAAATCCATATTTTTTCGGATGGCGAAGTTTCGCCACTTCCCGCTGCTGAAAATGAATCAGGTGATCCACCCCTGCTGCCGCTGCATTTTCTCTGGCATTTTTCACTACTACAGGATCGATATCATAGCCCTGCAAGTCCATTTCCTGATTTTTATCCACCAGATCCTGCGCCTCTTCCAGCGCATGATACCAGTGTTTTCTCGGAATCAGATGTTTCCAGTCCTCCGCAAGAAAGGAGCGGTTGATTCCCGGCGCTATATTACATCCCATCATAGCCGCCTCGGTAAGAAAGGTTCCGCTGCCGCAAAAGGGATCTACAAGAATCCTGTCCTTCTTCCAGGGGGTAAGCATGATCAGCGCCGCTGCCAGTGTTTCTGAAATAGGCGCTTTGGACTGCAGTTTCCGATATCCTCTCTTATGAAGAGAAATACCCGTGGTATCTATCGCTACCGTCACCACATCCTTCATCAGAGAAACCCGAACCGGATAATCCGCTCCATCCTCCTCAAACCATTCTTTTTTATACTGTTTTTTCAGTCGTTCCACCATGGCCTTTTTCATGACAGACTGAATATCTGAGGGGCTAAAAAGCTTACTCTTAATGGAAGAAGCCTTTTTCACCCAGAATCTTCCATCCTCAGGAATATATTCCTCCCAGGGAAGCGCCTTGGTTCCCTCAAACAGCTCATCATATGTAACCGCTGTAAACTGTCCCACTTTCAGAAGAATCCTCTCTGCCGTCCGAAGAAACATATTGGCATACGCCACCGCCTCTTCATCCCCCCAAAAGGTGACTTTTCCATCCTCTACCTGGCAGATCTCATACCCCAGATCGATGATTTCTCTTTTCAATACAGCCTCCAGCCCAAAATGACAGGGGGCAATCAATTCAAATTGTCTCATAAGCGATATTCCTTTATTATTTCATTTTCAAATGTTTTAATGGTAAAGATTCCCCGTTCCAACACCGCATAAGTGGGGGGATTTCCCTCCTTAGGAATAGACACAGAACCCGGATTCAGAATCGTGATCCCCTCCACTTCCTTTGCCATCAGCACATGCGTATGTCCATGAAGAAAAATATCTCCCCGCTTCAATGGCGGAAGATTCTTTTCATTATAAACATGACCATGGCTGCAGTAAATAGTCTTTCCATCAATTTCAAAAAATCCATACTCTGCCAGCACCGGAAACTCCAACACCATCTGATCTACCTGAGCATCACAATTTCCCCGCACGTTGTAGATGCAGTTTTTCCTCTCGTTCAGCATCGCAATCACTTCTTTGGGCGCATACTCTCTGGGCAGATCATTTCTCGGTCCGTGATATAAAAGATCTCCCAATAAAATCAGTCGTTCCGCATGTTCCCGCTCCATGGCTTCCAGCATTTTTCTGCAATAATATGCGGAGCCATGAATATCTGATGCAATCATATATTTCATTCGTTCTTCTCCTCGTAATGATAAATTCAAAAACACCTGACAAGTAACGATTCAGCAATCTACTGAATCGTTACTATTTTACTATGATTATCTGGAAAACACAAGATTTCTTCCCTGATATTCCCAAATACCTCCCGCCACCGACATCACATCATATCCCTGTTCCTGCAGCTGCCGAGCTGCAAACATACTGGCGGAACCCCGCTCACAGTATACCACCAATTCTCTGTCTTTTGGGAGATTCCACACCCTCTCCTCTTCATAGGGAATGTTAATGGCATGACGGATATGAGAATCCCTGTATTCCTCTTTCGGTCTTACATCTATAATCAAAACGTCCGGGTATCTGTTCACATATTGATCCAGCTCCCGCACGGAAATTAATTGCATCTGTTTCATAGATTCTTCCCTTTTTTCTTATTATATGAAAGATTATGAGCAAATGGCATAAACCGGAAAAAGGCTGTCCCCTTTTATGGGGCAGCCCTTACCAGCCTGATGTCTATTCTTATCTGTTCTCTTAATATCTGTCACTATACTCATCAGAAGCTTTGTTTTTTGCCTGATTTGTGCTTCTGTTTTTGGAAGTATTTTTAGAAGCGTTTTTATTGGAATTATGGCAGTTGGTTTCTTTTGTACTGTTGTTCATTTTGTTCATCTCGTTGGTTTCATTACTATAATTTTTTGACATGATTCTTCCTCCTGTACATGAAAGTTTAGATTCCTCAAAAGTTCTGGAAAAAAGTTTTTTCCTTTTTCTTACGATACTTTTAAGGGTTTACAGGATTAGTATGCCAAATTCTTACGAGATTATTCATTTCTTTGTTGCAATTTTTACCATTCTGTATTATAATCATTCCTGTAAAAAGAATTTACCCTTCAAAAATTTTTTTTACAATTAATAACCCCTTATTAATTATTTATACTCCCCTCGAAAGACCGGTAGCTCCCCTACCGGTCTTTCTCTTTGCTTTTTTATCGTTTCTTAAAGTATTCAATCACCATAAGGACTACTAATACCGGTATTGCGACCGGCAAGATCAGGGAAAGTACCGACCCCACCAGTTTTAAAATCAGGGTGAGAACCAAGATCACTACGATTGCAGAGATCAGGCAGCCTGCCTGATAAGATATTTTCCCATGATGTACAGGACGCTGCTGTCCCGCCCCTTCCCTGGAGCTTCGCTGATACCCGCCGGAAGCATTTTCTTCGTAGACGACTTTTGGCTCTTCTTCCTCCACCGCCGTATCCATGATCGTTCTTGCGATCAGAAGAGGATTGCCCAACTGGGCAACGGCTTCCTCCTCTGTCATTCCCTGCATCATCTTTTCTGTAAGATAACGATCATAGTATTGTATATGTTCTGCCACTTTTTCCTGGGATAATTGCTGGGATAATCTCTTGCCCAGCGCATCTAAAAACTCTTTTTTATTCATCTGTTTTCCTCTACTGTTCTGCACTTAATCCAGAACTGAATTCCTGTATTTTTTGCTGCACCCGCTGCGCTTCTTCTCCCTCCAGCGGCGTAGGCTGATAATCGTTATACTGCTGTACGGAAGAAAGAGAGCAGGGAATAATATTCGTCACATCATCCTGCACCAGCGCTCCATTTTCAAACGTAAATGTCTGCTGAAAAATCATCGTATCTTTGTCTGCCGGATTTCTGTTTCCGCCAAAGCAAAAATTTCCCAGACTGTATACAATATTGTTCCCTTTATATTTTTCAATTCCCTGAAGGACATGGGGATGATGTCCCAGAACAAGGTCCGCTCCTGAGTCCACTGCCGTATGCGCCAATGCTTTCTGTGTCTCATCCGGATAATTTGATTTTTCCGTTCCCCAGTGGAAGCTCACGATAACTACCTGCGCACCCTGATCCTTTACCGCCTGAATATTGTCTATGACCTGCTGCTGCCTTCCCATGCCGTCTGCCAGAACATAGATTCCCACAAGACCAACCTTGATTCCCTTGATCTCCTTTACAGCAACGCGATCATACCCAAAAGTGGTAAGTCCTGCATTTTCCAAATACTGAATTGTATCGGTATAGCTTTGTTCCCCGTAGTCCTTACTGTGATTATTGGCAAGATTTGCCGCTTCCACACTTCCCGCTGTAAGAATCTCCGTATATTTTGGGTCTCCTTTGAAGGCGAACGTTTTCTCCTGCCTGTCTGTAGATTCTGTAAGCGTTCCTTCCATATTGATAATCGTCAGATCGTCTCCTCCAAGAATCTCCTTTACATTCTGAAAGAAATACGCTGGATCTTTCTTTACGATATAGAAAGCGTCAAAATTACTGCTCTTATCGAATTGTTCATCGGTTCCTATGGTACAGTCTCCCACCGCGCTGACTGTAAGCTGTACGGATTCCACCGGCTGCACACTTTCCGGCTCCTGGGTGGGCTCTTCCGCTGGAGTTGATTCTGCGCCATCAGACGAAGGATCTTTTTCACCGGAAGCTTCTCCTTTCTTTGCATCTCCAGCCTCCGTTCCACCCTCGGTCGCCGGCTTTGCATTGACCGTTTCTGCACTTTTGTTTTCATCCACAAAAATTCTGGTAAGCATCACCGCCCCGATCATCAGCGTCAGAAAGATAGCCAGCGTGATCGCCCCGATCTGAAACATGACAATCTTTTTCCGGTAACTCATTTTTTTACTCTTTTTCCGCGCCTCCGGTTGTCTTGAACGCCCTGTTCTTTCCTGTTGTATCTTTTTCTTTTCTTCCATCTTTATCTCCACTATCTTTTCTATCAAACATAAGCTGCTTATTACTTATGATACCTGCTTTTTTTCAAAACTGCAAGTAGCACACTTTCATTTTTCTCTTCCTTTTCTTTACAATTTTCTTTCAGATTCTTATAATAAGATTAAGAAGAAAATTTCACTACGGAGGATATGTTACATGAACAATTATCAGATTACCGAATGGTGTCGTCATTTTCAGTCCCTGCAGGTAAAACCGGGCGACCTCTGTATCGATGCCACCATGGGAAACGGACACGATACCCTGTATCTTAGCCGCCTTGTGGGATCGCAGGGAAAAGTTCTGTCCTTTGATATACAGCCGGCGGCTCTTGCTGCTACAAGACAGCGTTTGCAGGAGGAAAACGCCCCATCAAATGTCTCTCTGATTCTGGACAGCCACAGCCATATGGAACAATATACCGCTCCCGACACGGTCTCCTGTATCGTTTTTAATTTCGGATATCTCCCCTCTGGCGATCATTCCATAGCCACCAAACCGGAAACCAGCATTCCCGCCATTCAGCAGGGGCTGCGGCTTCTAAAAAAGAACGGGCTTATGACTCTGTGTATTTACAGCGGAGGAGACAGCGGATTTTATGAACGGGATCAACTGCTCGCCTACCTGAAAACTCTGGATTCCAGAAAATATCTGGTAATCCTTTCTTCCTATTACAACCGCCCGAATCATCCTCCCATCCCTGTACTGATCCGAAAATTGTAAAAATAGAGCAGGAAGCATCCTTTTCTAACGTATGCTTCCTGCTCTGATATTTGTCGCGTCTATTCTTCATTTTCAGGAAATTCCAGGGTAATCCTTGTCCCCTGTCCCGGTTCACTCTCTGTCGTGATCACCGCCTGGTGCATCATCGCTCCATGCTTTACAATGGAAAGCCCCAGCCCGGTTCCTCCCGTTTGTCTGGAGTGACTCTTATCCACCCGGTAAAATCTCTCATAAATTCTTTCCTGATCTTCCTGGGCGATTCCGATACCGCCGTCCTCTACCTGCCAGAAAATCTTTCCCTGCTCTCTGCCAATGTGCACCTTCATCCAGCCATGTTCCACATTGTACTTGATTCCATTATCCATCAGGTTATAGAACATCTCATACAGGATCTGACGTACACCGTCCAGCATGATACCCTCGCCGTCCACTGTAACCTTGATATCTTTTTTTTGTGCCGCATGTTCCAGCGTCTTTCGGATATCCTCCGTCAGTTCGCAGATATCCACCTCTTCCACCGGAAATTCTCCATGACCTTCTTCCAGTTTGGAAAGCTGGATAATATCCTGCACCAGCGCTGTGAGACGATTTGCCTCCTGATGGATCCTTCCGGCAAATTCCGGGATATCTCCCATCTGCACCATACCATTTTCAATCAGCTCAGCATAACCGGAAATGGACATCAGGGGTGTCTTCAGCTCATGGGAAACATTTGCCGAAAATTCTCTGCGCATTTTCTCTGCCGCATTTTTTTCAGTGATATCCCACACCAAAATAACAGCTCCAAAGGTCTTTCCTGAAATACGGACCGGATTTGCCAGTAACTGATAGGTGCGCCCACGAATCTGCAGAACCGTCTCATTATACTCTCCTGCCAGCGCCTGATCCAACGCTTTCCGCAGTTCCTGATTTCTGCTGACCCGGCTGATGGACTTTCGAATACAGTCACTTGCCCGCACCTGAAAGACTTTTTGCGCCGCCCGGTTAATGGAAAGCACCTCTGTCTGACTGGCGATCACAAGACCGTCCTTCATATTTTCCGTAATGGCAATATATTCCTCATGCCGTTCTTTCAACTCCTGAACCTGCCGGGCGATCTGCTTATTCTGCTCATGTACACGCATCAGCAATGGACGCAATTCTTCATACTTGACCTCCCGCAAAGGATGCTCCAGATCCAGCTTATTGATGGGCTCGATCAGACGATTGGTCTGTTTCTGAACCACAAAGAATGCCACGATGATGATCACAAATACCAAAATACCCACCAGTGTGATACTAGACTCCAGAAAAATAAGCACCGTATCCGTCGATCTTGCCAGCCGGAGCACTCGCCCATCTTTCAAAGTCACCGCACAGTAAAAGGTTTGCTTTGCCAGCGTTTCTGAATAACGGATCGCTTCTCCGTACCCTTTTTCCAGAGCTTCTTCAAATTCCGGCCGATTCCGATGATTTTCCAGCATCTGGGAATCCTCCACGGAATCAAAAATCACCGTTCCATCTTCCTGCATCAGGGTGATCCTGCTGCTGCCGGTAAATTCTCCCATCTTCTCTAAGAGATCATCTCCCTGACTTTCCTCAACAGCTACCTTGATATACTGAATCTCCTCCCGTACATCCTCCTGCATATAGCCGCTGAATTTGTCGTACATCGCAAGACTTACTACGAGAAAAGTAACCAAAACAGAACTGATCAGCAAAATACCTACCTGATTTAATATTTTCTGCCTCATTCCTCGTCACCCATCCGGTATCCCACGCCCCGCACCGTTTCGATACAGGAACCGGACTCTCCCAATTTTTGGCGAAGTGTCCGCACATGGACGTCCACCGTCCGGGTCTCTCCATCAAAATCATAGCCCCAGATCCGAGTAAGAAGCTGATCCCGGTTTAATACAATTCCCCGGTTCTCCATCAGATAGCGGAGCAGTTCAAACTCTTTCAGGGTAAGCTCCACTTTTCTTCCGTGTTCCAAAACTTCATGACGTTTGATCTTCAACTGTATAGGGCCATGCACCAGCTCTTCCTCCGTTCTCGGCCCTCCCCGCCGGAGCACCGCTTTCACCCGGGATATAAATTCCATCATTCCAAAGGGCTTGGTGATATAGTCGTCTGCTCCCATATCCAGTCCCTTCACCTTATCAAATTCAGCGCCCTTCGCCGTCACCATGATCACCGGAACGTCTTTTACCTCCGGCATCACCTTGATCTTTTCCAACACCGTATAGCCGTCTTCTCCCGGCATCATAATATCCAGAAGAATCAACTCTGGAATCTCTTTTTCCAGCGCTTCATACAACTGTTCTCCATTTTCCAGACCCTTTGCAGTAAATCCGGTGGAATGAAGGGTGTATACCAACAGTTCCCGAATATTTCTCTCATCTTCCACACAGTAAATCATAATCCGTCACTCCTATTTCTACGGCAGCATATATTTTTCTTCTGCCTGAAGTACCATACCCCGGAACATTCCGCCATCTTCATTTTTCACACTATCCAGATAACTGTGCGTCTCATAAGCGTCATCCCGCACCTGCGTCACACAAACAGAAATATTAGAACAGTGATCTGCCACACGCTCCAGACTGGTTGTGATATCAGATAAAATGAATCCCAGCTCGATGGTACATTTTCCATTTCTGAGCCGGCGTATATGACGTTTTTTCAATTCCTGATTCAATCCGTCAATCACTTCTTCCAAAGGCTCAATAGTCTGCGCCAGCTGTCTGTCCTGTTCTGTAAACACCTTATAGGAATTCTCCACAATATCTCTCACCGCCTGACAGAATACCTTCAACTCTGCTTCCGCTTTCTTGGAGAAAGTCAGCTTCTTCTTATCCATCTCCCGCGCCGCTTCCATAATATTCACCGCATGATCTGAAATACGCTCAAAGTCACCGATGCTGTGAAGCACGATAGACAAAGTATGGCTGTCATGACTGTTCAGATTCTTTCTGGCAAGCTTCACCAGATAACTTCCCAGTTCATCCTCATAGCGGTCCACCAGACTTTCCAATTCCAGTACTTTTTGCGCCTTTTCTTCTGTATAATTTCCGATCAGCTCCATAGCGGTAAACAAGGTTTTCTTAGATTCTTCTGCCATCTGAACTGCCGCATGTACACTCTGCTCAATCGCAAAAGCCGGCTGATCCAGGAAACGGGAATCCAGTACCAGAAGTTCGTCTTTTTCTTCTTCCTGATCTCCCTGGTTTTCTTCTCGAATAGTAAGGTACGCCAGCTTTTCCAGCCCTTTAGAAAACGGTAAGAGTACCATAGTTGCAAATACATTAAATAAACTGTGTACAACTGCAATTCCGGCGCCATTTGCCGCATCTGCCAGAAAGGCAAAATGAGCAAAATAATTTACCGAATAGAATAAGATCATAAATACCGCAGTTCCGATCACGTTAAAATACAAATGTACCATGGCCGCGCGTTTTGCATTCTTGCTTGCCCCAATCGCGGACAGAAGCGCCGTCACACAGGTTCCGATATTCTGTCCCATGATAATAGGGATAGCGGAACCGTACGTTACTGCCCCCGTTACACAAAGCGCCTGCAAAATACCCACGGATGCAGAAGAGCTCTGGATCACTGCCGTCAAAAGTGCGCCTGCCAGCATTCCCAAAAGCGGATGGGAAAATGCCGTAAGGATTCCGGTAAATTCCGGCACATCAGCCAACGGCTTTACAGCTGCGCTCATAGCGTCCATTCCATACATCAAAACGGCAAATCCTACCAGAATCGTTCCGATATCCTTCTTTTTTTCACTTTTTACAAACAGTACCAGTACGATACCGATCATCGCCAGTACCGGCGAAAAAGAAGTCGGTTTACATAACTGAATGAAGAAATTATCTCCTTCCAGTCCGGAAAGACTGAGAATCCATGAGGTGATGGTCGTACCGATATTCGCTCCCATAATGATTCCCACTGCCTGAGACAATTTCATAATTCCTGAGTTTACAAATCCCACCACCATAACGGTAGTCGCCGATGAGGACTGGATCACCGCTGTTACGCCAGCGCCCAGAAGAACTGCTTTCAATGGACTGGACGTAAGATTTTCCAGAATCCTCTCTAATTTTCCGCCGGATACTTTGGCAAGCCCGTCTCCCATCACATGCATTCCATAGAGGAATAATGCCAGCCCTCCGATCATCGATAATACACTAAAAAAATCCATTTTCTGATTTCCTTTCTCTGTCTGTTCCTTTACATACTGCTTCTATTTTATTGTCATTATATAAAATCTACGTAAAATTATCATCTGCTCCATGTTAAATTTACGTAAAGTCCGAGTATCCTTTCAGGAAATGATCCGTCTTTTCCAGCTGTTTTCCCGTATATTTCACAATATCCTGAAATACCTGCTGCCTTCCCGGTTCATTGAGGATCTCATGACGCATCCCCGGATATAATTTTCCTTTGGTATTTTTGTATCCTACCCGGCGCATATGCTGTACTGCCTGCGCGTACTTGCGCGCTCCTCCAATACAGGGATCGTCTGCTCCGCCTACAAACAATACCTGCAGTGCGGGATTTTTGCAAATCCATCCCTCTGTTCCATAGCATTCCCGCATCAGCTGAAACAATGCCTCATATCCATCAATAGAAAAAGTAAAACCACAGAGAGGAGACTGCTCATACGCTCTAACCACTTCCGGATCAGAACAGCACCAGGAAAATCTGCTTTTTTCTCCTTTAAACTTTCCGGCAAAACTTCCAAAGGACGCTGCTTCTAAGATTTTGCTCTTATATCGGTCTCCCCGAAATTTTTTCTGTATTCGGGCAATGTTTTCTCCCACTCCCACCGCCGGATTTTTACTGGGAGAACCACAGACAATCAGCATCGCCAGCTCATCATCATATTTTTTTGTATACATCCGAACCACCATGGACCCCATACTATGCCCAAACAAGATCAACGGCAGGGACGGCCATTTTTCTTTTAATTCTCTGGTAAGCTGATGCGCATCCTCCACCAACGCCCGGGCTCCTCCCCGATACAGATATCCCAGATCTTCCTTGATCTTCACACTTTTTCCGTGTCCCCGGCAATCGTGTATCGCCGCCACATAACCATTTGCCGCCAGATACTCCATAAAAGGCAGATACCGCTCCTTATATTCAGACATTCCATGGTGAATCTGGAAAATCCCCTTGATTTCTCCCTCCGGCACCACCTCCAAAACATCCAGTTCCAGCCCATCTACCAAAGAACGCATTGTTCTGATAATTTTCTCATATCCCATAATCGTTTCCTCCTGTCAAAAAAAACTGCCGCAATATTCTGCGACAGCTTCCGCTCTGTGCAGATATCTTATCTGCCATTAAACTTTTTCGTGAACTGACCGATTCCTATAATCGCTCCCACCGCAACCAGAATACTTCCCCATATAACCCAGGGATTATCTGGAAATAAGGCTACAACCACCTCATCCAAAGCAAGCACACCGGTAAAAATTCCCATAGCTCTGCTGTACTTTTTCTTATCCTCATCACTTTTCTTTTTGTCCCGTCCTCTTTTTCCATTGACCGCCTTTAAAATGGAATCACCTTTTCCCATCAAAAGAACTACAGTGACCACTCCCAAAACAGCGGCTAAAATCCAGTCAAACATTGGTCCAAACATCTTTTTTCCTGCCTCCTGATAAGCTGTATGTATAAAATTCATTATATCTATTTTTCATGAAATTGTCTATCCGTCTCTGTCTTTTTTTTCATATATTTGCTATAATAAAATCGTTTACTTTATATCATTATAAGAAAGGATTATCTCATGAATCAAACATTATTAAATCAGGAGCTTTTTTCCTTTATCAAAGAAAGTCCCACCAATTATCACGCCATCACGGCTGCTTCCCGTCTCCTTGCAGATCAGGGATTTACCCCTCTTTCTGAGCAGGATGCCTGGACCTTGCTGCCCGGAGGAAAATATTATGTAAGCAGGGGCGAAACTTCTCTGTTTGCTTTTCGTATGCCCGAAAAGCTTACCGCTGCCCCTCTCACCTTTCAGATCGTTGCCAGCCACAGCGATTCTCCCTGCTTTAAATTAAAGAAAAAAGCGGAGATGACCGTAGACGGACATTACACCAAGCTGAATGTGGAGCGATATGGCGGTTCCATTCTCTCTCCCTGGTTCGATCGTCCTCTCTCCATTGCCGGACGAGTGATCCTGAAAACAGAACAGGGAATGAAAAGTCAGCTGATCAACCTGGACAGGGATCTTGCCATGATCGCCAATCTCGCCATTCATATGAACCGGGAAATCAATAACGGCTACCCCTACCATGTTCAGACGGATCTTCTTCCCATCATCGGAAGTGGTGACAAGGACTTTTCAGTGCCGGAACTGATTGCCAAAGAGACAGGCATCCCAGCCAGCGATATTCTTTCCTTCGATCTCTGTCTTTATAACAGGATGGACGGAACTTTCTGGGGCGCTGACAAGGAATTTATCTCCTGTTCCAAATTGGACGATCTGCAGTGTGCTTTTGCTTCCGTAAAAGCGCTCAGTGAAACCTGCCACCCGGATATTTTATCTGCCGCAGTGATCTTCGATTCTGAGGAAGTGGGAAGCCAGAGCTTGCAGGGAGCCGGTTCTACCTTCCTGAAAGATTGTCTGGAACGAATCAACATGACATTGGGATATACTCAGGAAGATTACCTTCGCGCTCTTGCCGGAAGCTTTCTGATCTCTGCTGATAACGGTCACGGACTTCATCCAAACTATCCCGGCAAATCAGACCCCACCCACCATCCTTACTTAAATGGCGGCGTACTGGTCAAATATTCTGCCAATCAAAAATATACCTCCGATGGACTTACCGGCGGTTTATTCCAGTTATTGTGTGAAAAGAACGATATCCCCTGTCAGACTTTCTTCAATCATTCTGACGAACAGGGCGGTTCTACTCTGGGAAATATCTCCATGTCTCAGGTTTCTATTCCCACAGTAGATATCGGTGTTGCGCTTCTTGCTATGCATTCCCCTTACGAAACCGGAGGGGCAAAAGATACTCTGTATCTCTATCAGGCCATGAAAGCCTTTTATCAGACAAAAATCTGCAGGGACTCCAACGGATATCGTCTGGAACCTTAATTTTCTCCCTAAACACAAAAAAAAGAAGCTAAAACGGGATTTCCCGATAGCTTCTTTTTTTATAAGCACGAGACGGGATTCGAACCCGCGACCCTCGCCTTGGCAAGGCGATACTCCACCACTGAGCCACTCGTGCATCTCTCTGTTCTTCCGAACAAAGACTAATATACTATAAGCCTTCTCATTTGTCAACAATTTTTTCTTCTGAATAATAAATTGTTTTACGGACGAAGGATGGCGCTGAGCACATATTGATTGTTTGGAAAATTCTTCTGACTCAGTTCATCCAGACGAATCAGATCCACATCCAGCCATAGTTCTTCTGCCACTACCATCATATGAGAAAACATAATCCCAAAATTCAGCTCATCCCATTTTCCCAACCGGTCGCTGGCATGCTTCTTGGAAAAAATATGAATCCTGCTGTCAAACACCACAAAACGCCAGGGCTGACTGTTCATACTGGAGGGAGCCATGCGAGCAGCGTCCAAAAGCTGGTTCATCCACTGCCGGGGCGTCTCTTTATAGACACAAACCTCCGATAAACTGAGCCGCTTAGCCTCCGCAGGCTTTCTCACCCAGGAACCGCGTGCCTTTCCAAAAGCCAACACCGCCATGATCTTCTTGTTATCCCGACGAACATACTTCTTCCTGAGGATGGGATTTCCCACGAAACAGCTCCCCAGTCCCCGTGTACACAGATACAGGGAAAGCTGTTCCATCAGATATCCCGCATTCATCAATGCTCTGTCCTTTTCTTCTGAATATAATATCAGATAATAGGGAGCCTTCACTCCCAGCATACTGAGCATCTTATACTGCCCTTCCCGGTTATCAAAAATTGCAAGCTCTGTTTCAATTCCTCCAAACAGCCCTTTAATCTCTTCAAACTGTGTCAAAATATCTTCCAACATCTGAGGTGCAAGAGCCTCATTCGTATAACTCCGAACGGATTTTCGTACAAAAATTGCTTCAAATAAATTCATGTTATCACCTTTAATTTTTTTGTAATACTATTGTAACATGTTTTTTCCGATTTGCAACAGGGACTTGCATTTTTCCGCATTTATTTCAAAGTATGGGCGAATCGTTTACAGCATTCTTTCCATAATTTTCTTAAATTCATCCAGGGTTTCCTCAAACACCCCCAACGCATTTTCCACCGGCTCCGGTTTTGTCATATCCACACCGCAGATTTTCAGAAGATCGATACAATCCATGGAGGAACCGCCGCTCAAAAATTTCTTATACGCTTCCACGATTCCTGGTTCTCCCTTCAGAATCTTGTTACTGATGGCAATAGCCGCCGAAAATCCTGTAGCGTACTGGTATACATAAAAAGAATTATAAAAATGCGGAATTCTTGCCCATTCCATGGCAATCTCCGGATCGCTCACCATTTCCTCGCCGAAATATTTTTTATTCAGCTCATAATAAAGATCTTCCAGAAGCTGCGCCGTGATGCCTTCTCCCTGTTCTGCCTTTTCATGCGCCAGCAATTCAAATTCTGCAAACATCGTCTGACGGTAAATCGTACCCTTAAACTGATCCAGAAAATAATTTAACAAATAAGCTTTTTCCTTGTCATCCTGCGCTTTTTTCAGCAGATGATGGATCAATAATGCCTCATTACAGGTGGATGCCACCTCTGCCACGAAAATAAAATAGCCCGCATACGTAAAAGGCTGCGCCTGATCGGAATGGTAGCTGTGGAGAGCATGACCCATCTCGTGAGCCAGTGTGAATACATGATTCAAATTTCCCTGATAATTCAGCAAAACATACGGATGAGTTCCATAAGCTCCCCAGGAATATGCGCCGCCTCTCTTTCCTTTATTCTCATAAATATCGATCCATCGATTGGAAAATCCTTCTTCCAGAAGCGCCACATAATCTTCTCCCAAAATAGAAAGACCTTCTTTTACGATCTCTTTCGCCTCTTCGAAAGGAATCTCCTTTTCTACCTTGTCCACGATAGGTACATACACATCATACATATGGATTTCATCAAGCCCCAGTATCTTTTTTCTGAGTTTTACATATTCATACATTGCAGGAAGCTTGCTGTGAACAGCCTCGATCAACTGCGTATATACCTCTCTCGGAATATTTCCCTGAGCCAAAGCCATATCCAGACTGGAAGAATACTTGCGCGCCTTTGCATAGAAAATATCTTTTGACAGATTTGCGCTGTATGCTGCTGCCAGCGTATTCTGAAATTCTTTATATTTGGCATATACCTGACAAAATGCCTGTTTTCTCACTTCCCGATCCTTGCTCTCCAGAATCCGTACAAAATTTCCCTGGGTCAATTCTGTCTCTTTTCCATCCACCAAAATTTTTCCGGAGGTGAGATCTGCATTCTGAAACATAGAAAAAATATTCTGCGGTCCGTTTGCCATCTCTCCGGTCTGTGCCAGCAGTTCTTCCATCTCCTTAGACAGGATATGCGGCTTCATCCGCAGACATTCGTCCAGTTTTCTCCGATACTGTTCCAACCCCGGAACCTGCTCATAAAACAGCTCCAGTCTTTCCTCCGGGATTTCCATGATTTCCGGCTCTGCAAAAGACAACGCCTGAGAAACCTCCATCTCCAGCCGCGCCGCTCTGGCGGACAGCTCCTGATACTTATGATTTCCCGTATCCTCATGATATCGCTGATTGGCATACACATAAATTTTTTCCAGACTACAGCTTAACCGATCCATTTCCTGAAAAGCTGCCAAAAGAATCTTTCCATCGTCTCCCAGTTTCCCCTGATACTGTACAAATTCTTTGATCTGCCGGGACAGCGATACAAAATCCTTTTCCCACTCTGCATCCGTTGCATATAAATCCTCAATCGCCCAGCAATTTTTCTTTTTCTGTTCCTGTCTTGTCATTTCGCTCATACGATTCGTTTTCCTTTCCCGTCAATGATTCATTTTCTTAATTTTCTCTGCTTTTGTCTGCACATCTGACTTAAACTGTTCCCAGGCATCCTCATGCTCCACAAAATATTTGGGGCAGATCTTTCCCGTCACATCATAATGGCGGATCACATCCTGACTGTCCAACCCAAATCTGGCGCACAGCCACCCCGTCAGGTTCACCATGGACTGATACGTCGCTTCATTAAACTTCCCTGTCTCATCGGGATGACAGCATTCTATAGATAAAGTATCCTTGTTTCTCTCATTTGATGCATAAGAAATCTCTGTACTCGGAATACACTGTACAATCTCCCCGTCCAGTCCCACCACAAAATGGCTGCTTGCCTTGGTGGTATGCGCATCCTTCAATCTCTGAAAATAATCCCTGTTTGCTTTCGCGCTGGTTCCCGGATTTCCCACATAATGAATTACAATCCCTTTGATTTCTTTCAACGGAGTCCCCGGTCTGGAATACTCATTCACATCCAAAAGCTGCACATCCAGAGAAGGGGCTCCCACCCATTCTTCTTCCTCCATCTTCTGAGCGGTGATCGCTCCCCTTTCTCCTGAAGACGCTATTTTTTCCCTCACTAAGGTAAATCCGCCGATCCCCAGGCAGACAATTCCAATCAAAATAACCCCTCGTCTGACAAGCTGTTTTCTGCGCTTTCTTCTGGAATCGCTGATTCTTCTACTATTCCTCATATTACACCCCTTCTCTTTTGTAACTTCCCCGCATTATACGATCCTGTAAATCAGCAAAGCGACCCCCGAAGGGATCGCTTCTTTCTTACTCATCCACGCTGTAGTTTGGCGCTTCTTTTGTGATATGGATATCATGAGGATGAGATTCTTTTAAGGATGCAGCGGAAATCTTAACAAATTTTCCTGTTTCCTTCAAAGTCTCCACATCTTTTGCTCCACAATATCCCATTCCTGAACGAAGTCCTCCGATCAGCTGGAATACAGTGTCTTCCACATGACCCTTGTATGCGACACGGCCTTCCACACCTTCTGGCACCAGCTTCTTAGCATTTGTCTGGAAATAACGATCCTTGCTTCCATTTTCCATAGCTGCAATAGATCCCATACCGCGATAAACTTTATACTTTCTTCCCTGATATAATTCAAAGCTTCCCGGGCTCTCGTCACATCCGGCAAAGATACTTCCCATCATACATACGTTGGCTCCGGCTGCAATGGCTTTCGTCATATCACCGGAATACTTGATACCACCGTCGGCAATGATCGGAACACCGTATTCTTTTGCCACCTCATAACAGTCCATAACGGCTGTGATCTGAGGAACACCGATACCTGCCACTACACGAGTGGTACAGATGGAACCAGGTCCAATACCTACCTTTACTGCGTCTGCTCCCGCCTCGATCAGATCTCTGGTAGCCTGAGCGGTAGCAACATTACCTGCAATCACCTGTAATTCCGGATATTTTTCTTTAATCTGACGAAGTGTCTTGAAGATATTCGCGGAATGTCCGTGAGCGGAATCGATAACGATCACGTCTACGTTGGCATTTACCAACGCATCCACACGTTCCATCACATTTGCGGTGATACCAACGGCTGCACCGCAGAGCAGACGACCGTGATCATCCTTCGCTGACAGCGGATACTTGATCTGTTTTTCAATATCTTTAATCGTAATGAGACCTTTCAGATTGAAATCATCATCTACGATCGGCAATTTTTCTTTTCTTGCTTTTGCCAGAATCTTCTTTGCTTCTTCCAGCGTAATGCCTTCTTTTGCGGTGATCAGACCTTCAGAAGTCATAGAATCTTTGATCTTCTTGGAGAAGTCTTCTTCAAACTTCAGATCACGGTTAGTAATAATACCCACCAGTTTCCGTCCTTCTGTGATCGGCACACCGGAAATTCTGAACTTTGCCATAAGATTATTGGCATCTTCCAGAGTATGTTCGGGAGATAAGAAAAATGGGTCCGTGATAACTCCGTTCTCTGAACGCTTTACTTTATCAACTTCTTCTGCCTGCGCCTCAACTGACATATTCTTGTGGATAATACCAATACCACCCTGTCTGGCCATAGCAATCGCCATCCGATGCTCCGTTACGGTATCCATTCCCGCACTCATCATAGGAATGTTCAGCTTTACCTTCTTTGTCAAATATGTAGTCAAATCAACCATATTGGGAGTCACTTCTGAATACTGGGGAACTAACAGCACATCATCAAAAGTAATTCCTTCACCAATAATTGTACCCATTTTTTTCTCCTTTCGTTGCTCGTAGCCTTTTATTGTCCCTTAGTGTAACAAAAATACATCTCCCTGTCAATCTGCAAACTAGTCAAAAAAGACTTTTCTGGGCGCTTTTGTACGCATTTCTTTTAACATCTGTTCCGATGGTTCAAAAAGAACTTTTGTTGTCTCTCCTTCACTGGGAATGACCATCGCATACACCAGTTTTTCTCTCTCTGGATTGCAGGAAGTATAATTTTTCACGGAAATCTTCGTGTTATTATTATAATAATCCAGGCGGTGGGAAGATACCGGCGCCAGAATCTCTGCATTGGCAATATCATAGCTGGCAATTCTTTTTCTCTTGGATTTGTTAAGAATACGGTCCACGTCCAACTCGCCGTTTACATACTGGTATTCCCACTCCACGTTAAATCTCGGGAAAATGAAAATATCTGCAATACAGACAGCAATAGCCGGAAGGGTAATGATAATATTAAAAGTCAGAATCGACAACACCACCAATACTCCGGTAAGCCCCATCAACAAGGCTCTCAGTATCATATCCTTCGTTGTTTTTCTTCTCTTTACCATTTCCTCTAAATACAAATCACTCATGACTCTCCTCCTCCATATATGTATTTGATAAATGATTTTGCATTTTCTACATTTTCTGTGTTGATAAAGACTGCCAGATAGGCGTCTTCTCCCACTGTCATCTGAAATTCCTGAAGCTTTTCCGTATTTCCTATACGAATTCCATATTCTGTCACCGCATCTCCATAGGCTTCTTTCTCCTCCTCAGTCAGAATCTCATCCATGGGGAAGAATGCCTCCATCTCCGTATAGTGGTTAAACTGCTCTTCCGGCGCCACGAGCACATCCAGCTCCTGCGCTCCGATCAACGTCGTCAGCTTCATAGTAGACGTATAATCCGACTGTCCGTCTCCTCCGAAGATCATGCTGGAATCTACCGTAATCTCATGAAACTTGTCCGTATCCTTCAGATACTTTTTAAAATCAGCAGCCATCCCTTCGGAATCTCCCATGGGACTGTTCAGTACAGCCACCGAAAGTACCGTCTCAAACCGCGACCGGTAAATAATCTGGCCTATGATACACAAAACAAGGATAATGCCCAGCCCCACTGCCATATGGGGTTTGTAATATTCCCATATGTATCCTATCCGTGCTTTCCATTTCATACCCTTGATTTTTTCCCATTCCAGATGTCTTTTTTCTTTTCTTGTCAAGTCACTTTCGTATCTCTTCTCCTCCATCCTGTGCCCTTTCCCTGTTGATAAACTCTTGATTTTATGCGGCATCTTTATATTAACACAAACAGGAGCCAACGTCTATCTAATTGGCTCCTGCTTTTTCTGAAATCTTTGTGAACAATGCTGTTCTTTCAAACAGCTGATTACATCATTCCCATTCCCGGATTGCCTACCGGCATAGCGGGTGTATCCTCTTTAATAATAGAAACTACTGACTCTGTAGTTAACAGGGTGGAAGCTACGCTGGTAGCATTCTGCAGAGCGCTTCTTGTAACCTTTGCAGGATCCAGAATACCTGCTTTTACCATATCTACATACTCTTCTTTGTATGCATCGAAACCTACGCCCACCTGAGATTCTCTTACTTTATTAATGATCACAGATCCTTCCAGTCCTGCATTTGCAGCAATGTGATACAGAGGAGCTTCCAGAGCTTTCATAATAATTCTTGCTCCTGTCTTTTCATCGCCCTCCAGAGAATCTACCAGACTCTGCAGTTCTTTTGTCGCATGGATATAAGCGGATCCGCCGCCTGCGATGATACCTTCCTCCACCGCCGCTTTCGTAGCTGCCAGAGCATCTTCCATACGCAGTTTTGCTTCTTTCATCTCAGTCTCTGTAGCTGCGCCTACGCGTACAACTGCTACGCCGCCTGCCAGTTTTGCCAGTCTCTCCTGCAGTTTTTCACGATCAAAATCAGAAGTTGTCTCTTCGATCTGACTCTTAATCTGGCTTACTCTTGCTTTGATCGCATCTCTGTCTCCCTCGCCGTCTACGATCACTGTGCTTTCTTTCTGAACTTTTACAGATTTTGCACGACCAAGCTGCTCCAAAGTAGCTTCTTTCAGATCCAGACCCAGTTCATCAGAAATCACCTGACCGCCTGTAAGGATTGCGATATCCTGCAGCATTTCTTTTCTTCTGTCACCATATCCCGGCGCTTTTACAGCTGCTACTGAGAAAGTTCCTCTCAATTTATTTACAATCAGAGTTGTAAGAGCTTCGCCCTCGATATCCTCTGCAATAATCAGCAGTTTGGATCCGGACTGAACGATCTGTTCCAGCAGAGGAAGAATATCCTGAATGTTGGAAATCTTCTTATCAGTGATCAAAATGTATGGATTGTCCAGAACCGCTTCCATCTTATCTGTATCAGTAGCCATATAAGCGGAAATATAGCCACGGTCAAACTGCATACCTTCTACCAGATCCAGCTCTGTTTTCATCGTTTTGGACTCTTCAATAGTGATAACGCCATCTTTGGAAACTTTTTCCATAGCGTCTGCTACCAGCTGTCCTACCTCTTCATCTCCGGAAGATACCGCTGCTACTCTTGCAATCTGATCTTTTCCCTCTACCGGTTTGCTCATGGATGCGATCACTTCCACTGCTTTATCGGTAGCTTTTTTCATTCCTTTTCTCAAAACGATGGGATTTGCGCCTGCTGCCAGGTTTTTCATTCCCTCGTTCACCATAGCCTGTGCCAGTACCGTTGCTGTTGTTGTTCCGTCTCCGGCAACATCATTTGTCTTGGAAGCCACTTCACGGATCAGCTGCGCTCCCATATTTTCAAATCCATCTTCCAGTTCTACTTCCTTTGCAATGGTAACACCGTCATTGGTGATCAGCGGAGCTCCGAAAGATTTTTCCAGAACTACGTTTCTTCCTTTCGGTCCTAAGGTTACTCCTACGGTATCAGCCAGCTGATTTACGCCTTTTTCCAGAGCCGCTCTGGCTTCTGCTCCAAATTTAATTTCTTTTGCCATGATAATCAATCCTCCTGATCTGTCTGTTTTCTATGCCTGTAACTGTTTTTTCTTCCCAGTTACCTGTTATTTTACAACTGCCAAGATATCATTCTGTTTTACGATGATATATTCTTCTCCGTCCAGTTTTACTTCTGTTCCTGCGTATTTTGAATAGATAACCTGATCCCCGGCTACCACTTCCATCTTCACTTCTTTTCCGTCAACAACTCCGCCAGGTCCCACGGCTACTACCTCTGCCTGCTGTGGCTTTTCCTGTGCCTGTCCCGGAAGAACGATCCCGGACTTTGTGGTTTCCTCTGCAACTAACTGTTTTAATACAACTCTGTCTCCCAATGGTACTAATCTCATATCTATTGCCTCCTTATCAAATGAAAAGCCTTTTTATTAGCACTCGCTTTAATCGAGTGCTACCGATAGTCCTATATTAGTTACTTTATTCTATTTTCGCAACTTCAATTTATGCCACTTTTTTTCACTATTTCATATCTTTTCTCTTATTTAATCTTATTTACTCATTTATTCTCCCTTTTTTATATTTTCCTTTCTTTTGACCCTGGCATCATCATTTTATGCGTTCACACAAAAAAGATACCGCTTTTTTGCGGTATCTTTTTTACTCTTAGACGTTCTTTTCGTAATTTTTCACATTCTTACGGGCTTTCAACTCTTCCAGCTCATCAAAAATCACTTCATTTAATACTTTAATGTAGGTTCCTTTCATGCCGCTGGAGCGGGATTCAATCACGCCTGCGCTCTCAAACTTCCGCAGAGCATTTACGATCACTGATCTGGTGATGCCCACCCGGTCTGCAATCTTGCTGGCTACGAGAATGCCTTCATCTCCATCCAGCTCGTCAAAGATATGAATGATCGCCTCCAATTCGGAAAATGAAAGTGTGCTGAATGCAGATTTAACTACCTGTACTTTTCTGGCTTCTTCTGCATTTTCTTCATTTACGGATCGCATCATCTCCAGACCAACAACTGTTGTTCCATATTCGCTCACAATAATATCTTCTATATCATACTGTTTCTCACTGCGATACATAAATACGGTTCCCAGTCGCTCACCTGCAATATCAATAGGGCTGATAATCGCACAATACTTTTCAATATTCTCCTCTTCAAATCCCAATGTCTGAAGGTTTACATTCTCCTTGGTGGATAACACACTTAAAAAACGGTCATTGAGCAGAGGGTCTACATGACTTCCCACCTGATCTTTAATAAGCTCCCTGATTTCTTCCACTCCCGGACAAAGGCTAACGCCCAGTACTTTCCCCTTCTTACTGATCACCAGAATATTGGAATCCAGGGTTTCCATCATTACTTTGCAGATGTCATTAAATACTACCTTTGTAGAACTGTTGTTATGCAGCAGTTTGTTGATCTTTCTGGTCTTGTCCAATAATTGTACGCTCATTTTTTACTCCTTTCCTGATTTATTTCACATACCAGCTCTGGTTACTGATTTTCTTTTTTCTTTCTCATTGTATCATGTAAATTATAAAATTTCAATGATATTTTCTAAATATTCATTCTTTTTCAAAAAATTTGTTTACCGAGACAACAAAAAAGGACTGCGCTGATCTTTTCTGACCCTGACGCAGCCACTTTCCTCTATTCTTCTTCTTTTTTCATTGCCACATAACCGCAGTGTTCATCGGCGCATACTTTTTTATTTCCCTTTTCCACCATATATCCTCCGCATTGCGGACATTTTTCTTTTAAGGGTTTTTGCCAGGACATAAAATCACAATCCGGGTTATCTTCACATCCGTAATATTTTCTTCCTTTTTTGGTCTTTTTCAGAACCACTTCTTTTCCACATTTCGGACAGGGAACGCCGATCTTTTCCAGGTACGGTTTCGTATTTCTGCACTCAGGAAATCCCGGACATGCCAGAAATCTTCCGTGAGGTCCGTACTTGATTACCATGTTTCTTCCGCAATTTTCACAGATCACATCGGTAACCTCATCTTCCAGCTTCACCTCTTCCAGCTCTTTTTCCGCCGCTTTCACCGCCTCATCCAGATCCGGATAAAAGTTTCGCACAACCACCTTCCAGTCTACGGTTCCATCTCCCACCTTATCCAGAAGATCTTCCATCGTCGCTGTAAAATTCACATCTACAATACTGGGGAAGGCTTTTTTCATCATATTATTTACCACTTCCCCCAGCTCCGTCATATAGAGATTTTTCTGTTCCTTTGCCACATACCTTCTGGCAATGATCGTGGTGATCGTAGGCGCATACGTACTTGGCCGTCCAATTCCCAGCTCTTCCAGCGTCTTTACCAGAGATGCTTCTGTATAATGCGCAGGCGGCTGAGTAAAATGCTGCTGGCTGTCAAAATCCTGCAATTTCAGCTCCGTATGTTCATCCAGCCCTTTCACCAGAAGATTATTCTGGGTCTTTTCCTCATCCTCCTGGGTATATACCGACATAAATCCATCGAAGATCAGCTTAGATGCAGAAACGGTAAAAATATATTCGCCTCCTGCAATCTTTACCGAAGTAGTCTCGTACACTGCCGGTTTCATTCTGCTCGCCACAAATCGCTTCCAGATCAGCTGATACAGACGGAACTGATCTCTGGATAATGATTCTTTGATAAGCGCCGGAAGTCTCGTCACATCGGTAGGGCGGATAGCTTCATGCGCATCCTGCACATTTTTCTTTTCCGCCTTCTTCTCTTCTCCCTTCGCCGCATACTGTTCTCCATACTGTTCCTGAATAAAGTTTCTGGCAAGGGTGTCTGCCTCCTCCGATATTCTGGTGGAATCCGTACGCAGGTAAGAGATCAGACCCACAGTTCCATTTCCCTTGATATCCACCCCTTCATATAACTGCTGGGCAAGACGCATAGTCTTCTGAGTGGAAAAATTCAAGGTTTTTGCCGCCTCCTGCTGCAGCGTACTGGTAGTGAAAGGCAACGGAGCTTTTCTCGTTCTCTCGCCTTTTTTTACATCTTTTACCTGATAAGAAACTCCATCCAGCTCTTTTAAGATCCGATCCAATTCTTCCTTGGAAGCAATATGCATCTTTTCTTTCTCTTTGCCGTAAAATTTGGCTGTCAGAGGTTTCTTCTCTCCGGGAATCTTGAATACTGCATCCAGTGTCCAGTACTCCTCCGGGATAAACGCATTGATCTCGTCCTCCCTGTCTCCGATGATCCGCAAAGCCACAGACTGTACACGGCCTGCGCTTAAGCCTCGCTTGATCTTCTGCCACAAAAGCGGACTGATCTTATAACCTACCATTCTGTCAAGCACCCTTCTTGCCTGCTGCTCATCCACCAGATTCATATCAATGTCTCTGGCGTGTTTGATAGATTCCTTCACTGCCCCCTTGGTAATTTCATTAAAAGTAATCCGGCGCATTTTCTTTTCATCCAGATTCAGCGCCTTGGATAAATGCCAGGAAATCGCCTCCCCCTCACGGTCCGGGTCAGTTGCCAGATAGACTTTATCCGCTTTTTTTGCAGCTTTGCGAAGTCCCGCCAGCAGTTCCCCTTTGCCCCGGATGGTAATATACTTCGGTTCAAAATCATTCTCTATGTCAATTCCCATCTGGCTTTTCGGAAGATCCCTCACATGCCCGTTGGACGCAGCCACTTCATAATTACTTCCAAGAAACTTTTTTACTGTTTTTACCTTTGCCGGTGATTCCACGATCACAAGATATTTTGCCAATGTTTTCCTCCCCGATCTTTCAAACAACAGGATATTTTCATCCTATTTGTACTTTTTCCATTTTCCCCTCACGGTATCCGAATATAATGATTTTTCCATGGTTCTTCTGCCAGCCGGGCAGTTTTCAGATGCATCAGCGATGTCAGCAGGCGTCCCGCAGGCAATCCCGTCTCATCCTGAAGCTGTGTAACCGTCTTTGGGGTCAAATCGAGACAACTATACACCAAATCATCCTCACTTGCAAGCCCTAAACACTTTTTTTCTTTTTCCCCGTGGGAAAAGCCCCCTTTTTTCCAGTTCATCTCCTCCAGAATAATCTCTGGTTTCCACGCTGGCACTGCCCCCTGATAAATCAGGCGATTGCACCCCACGCTCAGGAGATCCCCCACTCTCCCTGGAAGGGCAAAAACCGTCCTTCCCTGTTCTAAAGCAATATCCGCTGTAATCAGCGATCCGCTTTTTTCTTTCGCTTCCACCACCAATACCGCGTCTGCCAGTGCGCTGATCAAACGATTCCTCTTAGGAAAATGATATGCCAGCGGAGGGTTTCCCGGCTCATATTCCGATAAAATCCCTCCCTGTTTTTTCATTTTTTCATAAATTTTTCTGTTCCCAGAAGGGTAACAGATATCCACCCCGCATCCCAACACTCCATACGTTTTCCCGCCGCCCGCCAGAGCTCCCCGATGCGCTGCCCCGTCCACACCGGCCGCCAGACCGCTGATAATACAGACTCCTTCCCCTGCCAGAAGTCTTGCAAACTCAAACGCCATATTTTCCCCATAACTGCTGCAATTTCTTGCACCCACAATCGCCAGACAAGGGGCGTTCCCGGGAGGCAATTCTCCCATCAGCCAAAATTTTTCCGGCATATCGGAAAGTTGCCGGAATTTCTCCGGATATTGTTCTTCCTGCCGGGTAATCACCTGCACTTCTCTTTTCGTATCCATGCACTCTCCCCCTTTCATTTCCAATACTGTTTATCCATGCTGCGAAATCCGATCGCCTCTCCCACATGTTCCTCCCGAATGATCTCACTTCCTGCCAGATCCGCCGCCGTTTTTGCTACTCGCAGAATCCTGTTGCATGCTCTCCCGCTGATTCCCAGATCGGTAAAAGCTGCCTGCAAAAGTTTTTCCCCTGCACCATCCGTCACACAATACTGACTAATCTTCTCTGGGGGAATCTCTCCATTAAACTGAAAATTTTCTTTCCTGTAGCGTTCTTTTTGTATCTTCTGAGCTTCCGATACCTGTATTTTCATTTTTTTCGTTGTCCACTCTTCCTCTTTTCGTAAGGCGCGAAATTCCCCATAGGTGGGCGCCGTCGTTTCCGCGCACAGATCCAGCCGGTCTAACAGCGGCTGACTGATCCGATTTAAGTAACGGCTTACTTCCCCCGGCGTACAACAGCATTTATTTCTGTCCGGATAATACCCGCAGGGACAGGGATTCATCGCCGCTACCAGAAGAAATTCCGCTGGAAAACAGTATCTTCCCCCTGTTCTGGCAATCCAGATTTGCTTTTCTTCCAACGGCTGCCGAAGAATTTCCAGGCTGCTTCTGGACATCTCCGGCAATTCATCCAGGAAAAGTACTCCCCGATGTGCCAGCGTAATCTCTCCCGGCAAAGGGATTCTTCCCCCTCCAGCCAATGCCTGAGGAGAAATTGTGTGATGGGGTGACCGAAACGGTCTCTCCTCAATCAGAGGATGCTCCCGGGACAACATACCTGCCACACTGTAAATACCGGTAATTTCCAAAGCTTCCTGCCGGGTCAGCCGGGGCAAAAGCGCCGGAAGTCTCCGGGCAATCATGGTCTTTCCAGATCCCGGTGTTCCCATAAGCAAGAGATTATGAAACCCGGCGGCTGCCAAAAGCGCCGCCCGCTTGGCTGGAACTTGCCCGCGGATATCTGCAAAGTCCTGCTCCCAGCTCATTTCCCTCTTATTATCTTCTATATGATTCTTTTCCTTTGTCCATGCTCTTTTCTTCACGATCTGGACAAATTCTTCCAGACTGCAAGCCCCTGCCACTGGAATATTTTCCACCATCTCAGCTTCTTTCAAATTTTCTTTGGGAACGATGCAGGCAATACAGCCTTGCTCCCTCGCCATCACAGTCATGGGCAAGATTCCCCGCACCGCCCGGATTCTCCCGTCCAGCCCCAGTTCTCCAGCCACCAGTACTCCCTGAAGACCTCCCGGAGGCAGATGCCCCATCGCTTCCATAATGGCTGCAGCTATGGGCAGATCAAATGCTGTCCCTGTTTTCTGAATATCCCCCGGAGACAGATTTACCGTGATTCTTCTCGGAGGCATACTGATATTTCTGCTGTGCAGCGCCGTACGCACCCGATCCTGCGCCTCCCTCACCTGACTATTGGGATTCCCCACGATAAAAAAACCGGGAAATCCATTACTCACATCTACCTCCACCTGTACCAAAACTGCTTCCAGTCCCTGCATAGACGCTGACATTACACTTGTATACATCATAACTCCTTTCTTCCGGAAAACGTCCGGATTCTCTCTGATTCTTCTTGGAAAAGCACATTTCTTATCTTTTTTGCATAGACTAAATAAAATCTATAACAAGGGGCTGCCTTGAAAACGTTTCAAAAACCCCTCACCATAGAAGAGGAAAAATTCTATCTTCAAAAATACCAACAGGGTGACCGGGAAGCCAGAGATATCCTGATCGAGCGAAATCTCCGGCTGGTAGCTCATGTGGTAAAAAAATATCAGGGTCTGGACGAAGATCCGGAAGATCTTATTTCCATTGGAACCATCGGACTGATCAAAGCAGTTTCAACGTATGATATGGAGAAAGGAAGCAGACTGGCAACTTATGCGGCTCGCTGCATCGACAACGAACTGCTTATGATGCTTCGAAATAAGAAGAAAACTTCCCGGGACGTCTCTCTCTATGAGCCCATAGGAACAGACAAGGAAGGAAATGAAATTCATCTTTTAGATATTGTAGAGGGAAAAGAAGAAGATATTACAGAGACTTGTATTCAAAAGGAAAATACCAGAAAACTTTATCAATTTCTAAAAGAAGTGCTTACTCCACTGGAATATGATGTGATCAAATATCGATATGGTCTTTATGGAAATACAGAAATGACCCAGCGGGTGATAGGAAAACGGCTGGGGATCAGCCGCTCCTACGTCTCCCGCATAGAAAAAAATGCTGTCTTAAAACTCCGTGACCGGTTCTTTTCTCCGTAAAATGTCGAAAGCATCCAGTTCCATCCCCAGATCAATATACAGGGTCTGCTGTGGATGAGGAGCGCTTTCCATAAAATTCCCCTCTTCATCCTGAATACTTTTTACGGTCACTTCCACATTATCTCCGTTGGGTTTCATAACCTCGATCGTCTCGCCCACAGAGAACTTATTTCTCTGAGAAATACAATAACAGCCATCGCTGTTTTGCTCTCCCACGATCCCCAGATAAGTATATTCTTTGATATACGTATTATTATCATAAATCTGTGCTTCTTCTGTTGGTTTTCCATAGAAAAAGCCGGTAGTAAACTGCCGATAGGTACAGTTGGAAATCTGCTCCTGATACCACGGCATATTTTTCTCATACAGCGCCGGATCTTTCAGATAGTCATCAATGGCTTTCCGATAGGTCCGGGCCACTGTTGCCACATACAGAGCGGTCTTCATCCGCCCTTCAATCTTCATGCTGTCGATACCCGCCTCGATCAGATCGGGAATATGTTCGATCATGCACAGATCCTTTGAATTGAAAATAAAAGTACCTCTCTCATTTTCAAACACTGGAAAGTACTCTCCCGGACGACTTTCTTCCATAATAGAATATTTCCAGCGGCAGGGATGGGTACATGCCCCCTGATTGGAATCTCTTCCCGTGAGATAATTGCTCAAAAGACATCTCCCGGAATAGGAGATACACATTGCCCCATGGATGAACGTCTCGATCTCCATATCCTCAGAAATCCTGCTCCTGATCTCTTTCAATTCCTCCAAAGACAGTTCTCTGGCAGAAACCACACGTTTTGCACCCTGCTGATGCCAGAACTGATAGGTACCGTAATTTGTGTTATTTGCCTGAGTACTGATATGCCGCTCAATCTCCGGACATACCTCTTTGGCAATCATAAATACTCCCGGATCTGAGATGATCAGCGCATCCGGTCTAATCTCCTTCAATTCCTGAAAATAGCTCCTAACACCTTCCAGATCCTGATTATGCGCCAGTATGTTCGCGGTCACATAAACTTTCACTCCATGTTCATGAGCAAACTGTATCCCCGCTTTCATATCTTCCATGGAAAAATTCTTTGCTTTTGCGCGAAGTCCAAAAGCCTCCCCGCCAATATAAACTGCATCGGCTCCGAAGATGACCGCCACCTTCAGCACTTCCAGACTGCTTGCCGGAACCAATAACTCCGGAATTCTCATCATTCTATCTCCTATCGCTTTGTACTTAAGGCAACTCCGTCTCCCAGAGGGATCAGGGAAGTCACCAGTTGTTCATTATGCTTTAATTCATACAGATACTCCCGCATCCGCTTATAAATCGTTCTGTTTCTCCTCTCCACGGCAAAACGGGATTCTATAATATCCCCTTCCTGAAGCACATTGTCAGAAACAAGAACCCCACCGGAGCGAAGCAGACGCAGCACCTCAGGAAGAAAATGAAGATACTGCCCTTTTGCCGCATCCATAAAGATAAAATCAAAAGGCTCTTCCAACGTTTTTAACACCTCTGCCGCATCCCCGGCGATCAGTTCTATCTGGCTGTCTCTTCCCGCCTTTTTGAAATTCTCTCTGGCAATGGGAATCCTTTTTTCGTAATTTTCTATGGTAACAATCTGGCAGGGCACCGGATTATATTCGCACATCAGAAGCGCAGAAAATCCCACTGCCGTTCCCACCTCTAAAATCCTGACTGGTCTTACTGCCGCCAGAAGAAACTTTAAAAAACTCTGCATCTCTCTGCGGATAATGGGAACATGATCCTGTTTCGCCTGCGCCTCCAGTTCCTCCAGATAAGCTGTATGTCCCTCGTCCAGAGAATTGATATACGTTACCATTCTCTCATCTACTATCACTGTTCAGATTCCTCCTGCTCTTTTTCAGAATCCTCACCCTGCTCTGTCTGTTCTTCCTGGGAGGGCTGTCCTTCTGTATTTTCTCCGGACAGGATCTCCAACATCTCTTCCGTCGTCTGACAGGTATTCAGAAGATACGTGCCCGGCTGAATCTTTCCGCTGTGATCAGATAATTTTTCCTGTACCCAGAAAATATCCGACCGTTCGATCAGACCTTTACTTTCCAGTACCTTTCCCACCTGATAGACACTGTCTTCTTCCTTGATAACCACCGTTACGTCCTGTCCTTCTTCCTCTGTCGCCGCCATTGGATGTTGGTCAAAAACAAGATAACCGAAACTATAAGCTGCTTTTCCCGCAAAAATAATTGCCAGAATCACGCAAATATATACCAGAACCCGGAGTACGCTTTTGGCTCCGCTCACAGCTGTCCGATAGGCGGTATCTTTTTTCCTCTTTTTTGCCATAATTCTCCTTTTTAAATATGGGGAATCTGGATATGCACTCCACTCTGTATCCGGTCAGAAACCTTCTGTAAAAGCCTGCATACATCCAGTTCTGCCTCAAGGAATTCATTTACCAGAGGATTTTTTCGAAAATCCCGATGTTCCCGCTCAAACTGATCAATCTTCTCAAACAGATCGTCACTGCCGTCCTCACTGTTATTAAACCGATAAACGTCCGCCCGCAGACGGTCAATCTTCTTCCTCAGTTCCGCATCTTTACTCAGTTTCTCTTCACAGCTTAAATACCTCTGATATGCTTCTCCTTCCTTGATCGCCTGGATCAGAGAATCTACACACATCTGTACTCTATCCATGGATTCTTATGCCTCCATAATAATCGGTAAAATCATAGGTCTTCTCTTTGTACGTTTCCACAAAAATTCTCCCAGAGAATCTTTGATTGCTGACTTCATCTTACCCCAGTCTGATATTCTTCTGTCCAGGCAGGAATCAATAGCATCCTCCACAACACTCTTTGCCTGTCCCATGAGATCCTCGGATTCTCTCACATAGACAAATCCCCGGGAAACGATATCCGGCCCTGCTAAAAGCTGATTGCTGTATTTTTCCAGCGTAAGCACTACGATCATAATGCCGTCCTCTGCCAGATGCTGACGATCCCGAAGGACAATATTTCCCACGTCGCCCACGCCGAGACCATCCACCAGAATCGCTCCTGTATGAACCTTTCCGGTAATGCCGGCAGATTCGCTGTTTAACTCCATCACATCTCCGCAGGTCATAAGGAAAATATTCTCTTTGGGGATTCCAAGACTCTCTGCAATTCCTGCCTGCGCTTTCAGATGACGGTATTCTCCGTGTACCGGGATCGCATACTTCGGTTTTACCAGAGAATAAATCAGCTTAATCTCCTCCTGGCACGCATGACCTGATACATGCACATCCTGAAAGATCACATCGGCTCCCATCGAAGACAGATCGTTGATCACCCGGGACACTGCTTTTTCATTTCCCGGAATCGGATTGGAGCTGAAGATAATCGTATCTCCCGGTTTGATAGAAACTTTTTTGTGTATATTGGACGCCATTCTGGACAGCGCCGCCATAGACTCTCCCTGACTTCCCGTTGTAACCAGAACGATCTGTTCATCAGGATAATTTTTCATTTCATCGATATCAATCAAGGTTTTCTCAGGAATATTCAGATATCCCAGCTCCGACGCCGTAGTGATGACATTGACCATACTGCGCCCTTCCACCACAACTTTTCTTCCGTATTTGTATGCAGAGTTGATGATCTGCTGTACCCGATCTACATTAGACGCGAATGTTGCGATGATAATTCGCGTATTTTTATGCTCTGCAAACAGATTATCGATGGTTTTTCCAACGGTCCGCTCGGACATGGTAAACCCTTTGCGCTCCGCATTGGTACTGTCGCACATCAGAGCCAGCACGCCTTTTTTACCGATCTCCGCAAATCGCTGAAGATCAATGGCATCACCAAATACCGGCGTATAATCCACCTTGAAATCTCCCGTATGAACAACAATGCCGGCCGGAGAATAAATAGCCAGAGCAGAAGCATCTGCGATACTGTGATTTGTCTTGATAAATTCAATACGAAAACAGCCCAGATTGATAGACTGTCCATGTTTGATGGTTTTTCTTTTTGTAGTACGAAGTAGATTATGTTCTTTTAATTTATTTTCAATAAGACCGATCGTCAGCTTCGTAGCATAAATCGGCACATTAATTTCTTTCAATACATAAGGCAGCGCCCCAATATGATCCTCATGACCATGCGTGATCACAAAGCCTTTAATTTTCTGATAATTATCTTTCAAATATGTGATATCCGGGATGACCAGGTCGATTCCCAGCATGTCGTCCTCCGGGAATGACAGACCGCAGTCCACCACAACAATACTGTCTTCATATTCGAAGGCAGTAATATTCATTCCAATCTGTTCCAATCCGCCCAGAGGAATGATTTTTAATTTTCCACTGTTATTTTTTTTCAAATAGCACCTCCATAATATTTCCGAACACGTCTACATCTCAATATCCACATCTTCCATCATCTGGGAAAATACCTTGGATATTGCTTCTAATTCTACTTCATCTTCTACCATCACGTAATCTGCTTCCAGATCTGTATCTTCTGATAAATCTTTCAGGATATAGGCATTTGCTTCCTCTTCCATGGAATCAGACACCAGAATATAGTCCACGCCATTCACTCTGGTCTGCTCCTCCACATAAAATTCCACAGTCTCTCCTGTATCTGTCACAAATTTAATTCTCTCCATCGTAAATCCTTACCGTCCTGTTTTATTCTTCTCCGGTCCTGTTACACCGATCTTTTGTTATTCCTGCTCTTTTTCTTCTGCTGGATTCTGCTTTTCTGTGTGATACATATAATCCAGATAATTCTGCAAAATAAAAATAGCTGCAATCTCGTCTACATAATCTTTGCGTTTTTCCCGACGCACACCAGTCTCCATAAGAACACGATTGGCTGAAACCGTCGTCAATCGCTCGTCCCACATCACAACAGCCAGACCCGTCCTTCTCTCCAGCGTTTTCTTAAGCTCCAGAGATTTTTCGGCCCTGTCTCCCAGTGTATTGTTCATATTCTTTGGTAATCCCAGCACAATCTTTTCTACCTGATATTCCCGGATCAGTTCCTCGATCCGCGCCAGTGTCTGACGCATCTTATTCTCAGACTTTCTCCGGATGATCTCTACGCCCTGCGCAGTCAGACCCAATGGATCGCTGACGGCGACCCCCACCGTCTTCGATCCATAATCCAATCCCAGTACTCTCATCAGCGGTTCTCCCAGGATCTGTTCTTAATGTACTCTTTCAGAAGTTCTTCCACCAGTTCATCCCGCTCCACTTTCATAATCATGCTCCGGGCTCCTTTGTAACTGGTAATGTAAGTAGGATCGCCGGACATAATATAACCTACGATCTGATTTACCGGGTTATATCCCTTTTCTTCCATCGCAGTATATACCACATCCAGAACTTCTTTTACCTGAACCTCCGGCTCTGTTTTCACTTTAAAATACTGTGTGTTACTTAAATTTGCCATATTTTCACGCCCTTGACTATATTTGATATCTATTTTATTCTAATACATACCATTCAAAAATTCAATGAAGAAATTGTAACAATTTACTAAATTCTCCATTTTTGTGTTCATACTTTTCCATTCCTTTTCTGAATAAAAAATCTGATGGTTATTCTCTACATCCCAACAGAACTCCGTCCCGGAGAATTTCTGTTAAATTTACCTGCAAAAGCTGATTGCTCAGATTTTCCTCTGACAACATCGCCACTTTCAGATATTCCATGGTGTGCCCCGTCCAGTACAGTTTTCCATCGATCTCCTGCTGTTCCTCAAACAGAACTTCTTTTTTCTCTCCCAGAAATGTTTCCATAAACTCCTGCTGATGCTTTCGCCCCAGTTCGATCAGCATCTGACTTCGTTCTTTTTTTACCGCTTCCGGAATCTGATCCGGCATGACGGCAGCCTTTGTTCCTTCCCTTTTGGAATAGGGGAAAATGTGTGTCTCATAGAAATTAATTTTTTCCACAAATGCCCGGGACTGGGCAAATTCCTCTTCCGTCTCTCCCGGAAATCCTGTGATCACATCTGTAGTCAGCGCCGGCCGTGAGAAGAATTTTCTCAGAATATCGCATCGCTTCTCATATTCTTCCGCCGTATAGCGACGGTTCATCCGCTTCAGAGTGGAGGTGCAGCCGCTTTGCAGGGAAAGATGAAAATGAGGGCAAATCTTCGGCAGACGGGACAGGCTTTCCGCAAAGTTTTCCGTGACGATCTGCGGTTCCAGAGAGCCCAGACGGATTCTTGCGATTCCCTCCACCTGGTGCACTGCCTGGATAAGCGTCAGAAGATTTTCCCCATCCTCCTTTCGCTCTGTTCCGTAGGAACTTAAGTGGATACCGGTCAGAACCACCTCCTGACATCCGGAAGCTGCCAGTCTTTCCACTTCCTTTACCACGTCCGCAGTCTTCCTGCTGCGCACCCTTCCCCGGGCATATGGAATCATACAGTAGGCACAAAACTGATTGCAGCCATCCTGTACCTTGATATATGCTCTGGTATGTTCCTGGGTTCTGTCAATTTGAAGCGCCTCATACTCTTTCGTATGCGCAATATCTATGATCTCTTCTTTCCGCTCTCTGCCCTTTTGGTACGCTTCCAACACAGACACCAGATCCTGTTTTTTATTATTCCCAATTATCAGATCGATAGACGGATCTGCCTCCGCTTTTTCTCTGCCCGCCTGAACATAGCAGCCTGCGGCTACCACAATGGCATCCGGATTCATTTTCTTTGCCCTATGCAGCATCTGGCGGGATTTTCTGTCTGCTATATTCGTCACCGTACAGGTATTGATCACATAAATATCCGCTCCCGGAGCGAAAGGCACAATCTCGTAACCTGCTGCCTCCAAAAGCTGCTGCATGGCTTCCGTCTCATATGCATTTACTTTGCATCCTAAATTGTGCAGTGCAACTTTCCTTTTCATTTCATCTGTTTCCTTTCATTCTTTTTCGACACTTTTCTTCTGATTTTCCTATGATTTTATAGTAACAGTTCAGCCATACAGTGTACGTGAGGCCAAAAACATGCTTGCATGTTTTTGCAAGCGGACATCTGTATGAGCTGAGCGCCTGTTAATGAGTAAAACAGTGGCGTTAGCCACGATAAGTACGCAGTGCGGTTTTACGAATGGCGCAGGCTGAACTGTTACATTTTATAAAATCTTTGTATGCTTTCGCCTTGACTTTTAAGACGGGAAAAGGTAAGATAAACTTAGTTAAAAAATATAAATATTCTGTATTCTGGGAGGAACATATATGAAAACAGTAAGTATTTCACTTAATTCTATCGACAAAGTTAAAGCTTTCGTAAATGATATTTCCAAGTATGAATTTGATTTTGATCTTGTATCTGGAAGATATGTGATCGATGCCAAATCCATTATGGGTATCTTCAGTCTGGATCTGTCCAAACCGATCGATCTGAACATCCATGCGGAAGGAACAAATCTGGACAACGTATTGGAAGTACTGAATCCTTATATCATTCAGTAAAAGTTTTATACTCGTTGAATTTTTATCAGAGGGGACTGTTACAGTCCCCTCTTTTTTTTACTCCACGAATATGACCTCTGCCGTTTTCACCGCAGTGTCCATCATCTCATCAATCTTCTCCGCCAGATTCATTTCTGACTTTTTGATCACATTCAGATTCGGCTTTGTCACCGGATGTTTTGCCACAAAAATCGTACAGCAATCTTCATAAGGCTGAATAGACGTCTCGTACGTATTGATTTTCAGAGAGATATCCACAATCTCCTGTTTGTCAAACCCGATCACCGGACGAAACACCGGCATCGTACACACTTCATTGGTCGCCGCCAGGCTCTGTACGGTCTGACTTGCCACCTGTCCGATGCTCTCTCCCGTAATAAGTCCCAGACATCCGGTCTCTTTTCCGATACGCTCCGCAATCTTCATCATATATCGGCGCATAATGATGGTCAGTTCCTCATGAGGACATTTCTCATAGATATAGAGCTGAATATCAGTAAAATTCACCACATGAAGATGAATGGGACCGCTGTAGCGGGCTACCAACTTTGCAAGATCTACGACCTTCTGTTTTGCCCGTTCGCTGGTATACGGCGGAGCGTGGAAATAAACCGCATCAATTTTTACACCGCGCTTTGCGATCATATAACCGGCTACCGGACTGTCAATACCACCGGATAACAAAAGCATTGCCTTTCCATTCGTACCAATAGGCATTCCGCCCGGTCCCGGGATAGACTCGGAATAGATATAAATTTTTTCTCTGATTTCCACTGTAATCAGCGTCTGTGGATCATGGACGTCCACTTTCATCTGTGGATAAGCCTCCAGAATCCTGCCTCCCAGCTCTGCATTCAATTCCATAGATGTTCCCGGATACGTTTTCTTCGCTCTGCGCACGTGCATTTTAAAGGTTCTGTCCTTATCTGGATATACGTGATCCACATATTCCACCACATCCTGCGCCAGCTTTTCAACTCCTTCGTCCTCGCAGATCACAACCGGACAGATAAATGCAATACCAAATACCCGTTTCAGCGCATCCAGCGTTTCCTCATAATCAAATGCGCCCTCTGTCTGCACATAAATTCTTCCCTGTTCCTTCGTCACGCGGAAGGTACCTTCCACATCCTTTAATACATATTCCATCTGACGGATCAGGGCATCTTCGAACATATATCTGTTCTTTCCCTTAATCCCGATCTCTGCATATTTGATCAAAAATGCTTTAAACATGATTTCCTCCTTATCGTCTGGCATAACGCCGCAGCATAGGCAGAACCTCCCGCAGCACATCCAGCGTATAATCCAGCTCCTCTTTTGTCGTAGTCTCACAGAAGCTGAAACGTACAGATGATTCCATCTGGTCTCTTGGAATTCCCAGAGCTGTCAGTGTGGGGCTTCCGCTTCTTTTATGGGTGGAGCAGGCGCTTCCCGCCGACACATAAATATTTCTGTCTTCCAGCGTGTGAAGAAGCACCTCACTGCGCACTCCCACGAAAGATACATTGACAATATGGGGGGCTCCCTGCTGCCTCGTCCCATGGACGACTACATCATCCATTTTTTCCAGTTGTTCTGTGAAATAATCCCGCAGTGCCTGCATATGCGCCGTATTCTCTTCCAAATTCCTGTAGATCTTTTCCGCAGCAACTCCAAGACCTGCCGCCCCCGATACATTATCCGTTCCAGAACGCATCCCCCGCTGCTGACCTCCCCCGTAAATATAGGGGGAAATCTTTGTTTTCTCATTTATATAAAGGAATCCAATTCCTTTTGGTCCATGAATTTTGTGTCCGCTTACAGACAACAGATCAATCTTCATTTTTTTTGGAAGAATCCGGTATTTTCCATACGCCTGAATAGCGTCCACATGAAAAATCGTCCGTGGATTCTTCTTCTTTATCAAATCGCCAATTTCTGCAATCGGCTGAACCGCTCCGATCTCATTATTCACAAACATGACGGACACCAAAATCGTTTCCGATGTAATCGCCTGTTCCAACTCTTCCAACGACATTTTTCCTTCCCGATCTACTCCTAGACGGGTCACGGAAAATCCCTGTTCTTCCAGAAAAGCAAGAGGCGCAGACACTGCCGGATGCTCTATTGCTGTAGTAATAATATGTTTTCCCTGCCTCTGGTTTGCCAGAGCGCTGCCGATCAGCGCCCAGTTATCCGACTCTGTACCACCGGAGGTAAAATAAATCTCTTTTTCCTCTGCCTTCAGCGTTTTGGCAATCCTGCCCGCCGCTTCTTTCAGATACCGTTCTCCTTCTACCCCCTTCATATGCATGGAAGAAGGATTTCCATAATCCTCCATCATGGTTCGTACCACGATATCCTTTACTTCTTCATAGCATCGGGTCGTTGCTGAATTATCTAAGTATGCTTCCAAAAATCTTACTTCCTTTCCTGCTCTGCGCCAGAAGACTCCCGCCCTTCCAGCAAATAACCGAGAATAGACAGTACCGCCATCCCAGCCGTCTCCGTTCTTAAAATTCTCTTGCCCAGGGTGATCGGCTCCACCTGCTGTTCCAAAGCGTTCTGAATCTCTTCTGGGGTAAAACCGCCCTCCGGTCCTATAAAAATTCCCACGGACTGCCCCGGTTCTATCTGTTCCAGAACCTTTCTTGTATAGATCATATTCTCTGCCAACTCATAGGGAATGACCTTTTGCTCCATCTGCCGGGCATATTCCAGCGCCTGCGCAAACTTCATGACAGAATGGATTTGAGGAATCACCATACGTTTGGACTGCTTCGCTGCGCTCTCTGCGATTCCCTGCCACCGTTTTAATTTCGCCGCCTCTTTTTTCGCGTCCAGCTTCACCACACAGCGCTTCGTTTCCACCGGAATAATCTCATAAACGCCAAGTTCTACCGCTTTCTGGATAATAAGCTCCATCTTATCACTCTTGGGAAGTCCCTGAAAAAGATATATTTTACAGGGAAGCTCCATGCCTACGGTCTGAACCTCCTGAATGTGCGCCAGAATCTCTTCCTGCTGCACCTGCTGGATCTGACAGGTGTATTCCTGATCTTCTCCCGCGCTGATAAGAATCTGTTCGCCCGGCTTCATCCGCAGCACATTTTTGATGTGATTCACATCGTTCCCCAGAATATGGATCAACTCCTGTTCCCGGTCAATCTGGCTCTTGTCCACAAAAAAACGATACATACTTATCCCTGCTTTCTCGCTGTAACAGAAACCCACTCACCCTGATACGTCACTTCCACTACTTCCAGACCAGCCGCTTTCACTGCCTCTGTCACAGTCTCTTCCTTCTCATCAATAATGCCAGAGGTGATATAAATTCCGCCGGGCTTCATCTGATTTACGATCACAGGCGTCAGCGGTACCAGTACGTCCGCCAGAATATTTGCCACAACGATGTCGTATTTCTCATATCCTACCCGATCCTGCACTTCTTTATCATCAATGATGTTACCGATCATCATATCGAAAGCCTCTGGCAAAATACCATTGACCTCTTTATTCTCCTCCACCGCAGGCACTGCACAAGGGTCCAGATCTGTTCCCACCGCATGCTTTGCCCCTAATTTCAAAGCAATAATAGACAGAATGCCACTGCCGGTTCCCACATCCAAAAGCTCTGTTTCTGGCGTCACATACTTTTTCAGCTGCCGGATACAAAGCTGCGTCGTTTCATGCATTCCTGTTCCAAAAGCTGTTCCCGGATCAATATGAATAATCATCTTATCCTTATCTTCCTCTTTCACCTCTTCCCAGGAAGGAATGATCAGGATATCATCCACATAAAATTGCTTAAAATACTGCTTCCAGTTATTAATCCAGTCAATATCTTCTGTCTCATCCACGAAAATACTTCCTTCTCCAATCTCACAGAACATTCTGAGACCATCCAGCTCTTCCCTCACCGATGTGAGAATTTCCTCCTCTGTAGACGGAGATCCATTCAGCATAAGAGTGCCCTTTTCATCTTCTTCCACAAAAAAACTGAGATAGGCAACTCCATCATCCTCCGGACCTTCCGGAAGGATATCCACAAACATCTGCTCTTTCTCCATAGCCGTCAACGGAACCTTGTCTTCAATCTGGGCTCCTTCCAGTCCAATATCATAAAGCGTACTGATAATAATATCTTCTGCCTCTGTTATTGTCTTTATCTTAAATTTCTTCCATTTCATCTGCAAAACACTCCTTTTTCTTCCAAATGTCAAGTACCAGATACCATACATAAAAGAATTGTAACGGAAATCCTTCAAAAGTGCAAGAACAACAAAAAATATCGTAACTGTTAAGGTGTTGAACAGTTACGATATATCTCTGGTCTGCTTCCTATTCTTCACTCAAAAAAGAGACTGATGAACCACGATATTTAACTGAATATTTATGTGCAGTCAAACGAATTTGTCGAGCACATCTTTGAGACTTTAGGCTCAAAGTGAGCGCAGACTGAGTTTGACTACCATAAATATTCAAAAAAATATCCAGTCCAACAGTCTTTTTCTATTAATCTTCAAAGGTCTCTTTCAGCTTATCCATAAAACTCTTTTTCTTCTCTTTTTCACCGCTCTTGGTGGGTGCCGGGCGATTGCCGCATGCCGCGTCAAATTCCCGCAGCGCCTCTTTTGCGCTCTCGGAAAGCTTCGTCGGTACCTGAACCACCAAAGTAACATAATGGTCTCCGCGAACATTTTTATTTCTCAAAGACGGTACGCCTTTTCCTTTCAAACGGATCTTCGTATCAGTCTGAGTTCCCGGTTTTACTTCGTATTCCACATCTCCATCTACCGTACTGATACGGATCGTTCCACCCAATGCCGCCTGAGCATAGGTGATCGGAGCGGTAGAGAAAATATTCATATCCTGTCTCTGGAAAATCGGATGGCGGGCAACCTGAACTTCCACAAGAAGATCTCCTCTTGGACCACCATTTATTCCCGGTTCCCCCTTATCTCGGATGCGGATGCTCTGTCCATCATCAATACCTGCCGGTATGGATACTTGGATTTTCTTTCTGCTGGAAGTAAATCCTGTTCCGCGGCAGTCTGTACATTTTTCTTTAATAATCTTACCGGTTCCGTTACATTCCGGACAAGTCTGTACATTTCTTACCATACCAAACATGGACTGCTGCGTATAGACCACCTGACCAGTTCCATTACATTTAGAACAGGTCTCCGGTGAAGTTCCCGGTTTTGCGCCGGTTCCATTACAGGTTTGACAGGTATCTTTCAAAGTCAGTTCCAGTTCTTTGTCACATCCAAAAACTGCCTCCTGGAAAGTAATATGCACCACTGCTCTTAAATTTGCCCCTTTCATAGGACCATTGTTGCTTCTCCGGCTTCTTCCGCCTCCGAACAGATCCCCGAAAATATCTCCAAAGATATCTCCCATATCTCCGCCGTTGAAATCAAAACCGCCAAAGCCGCCAGCTCCTCCGGCTCCTCCATTTTCAAAAGCCGCATGACCGAACTGGTCGTATGTTCTTCTCTTCTCCGGATCACTCAAAATGCCGTAAGCTTCTGTGGCCTCTTTAAATTTCTGCTCTGCCTCTTTATCTCCCGGATTCATATCAGGATGGTATTTCTTTGCCAGCTTCCGGTATGCTTTCTTCAAAGTCGCATCATCAGCCCCGCGGTTTACCCCCAGAACCTCATAATAATCTCTTTTCTCTGCCATCTTTTTTCACCTTTCATGTATTCCTGCCACGTATCTGACGCTATCGCCTTACAAATTTCCCTCTTCTTACCGTTTTCCCTTTTATACACAGCTATAGGGACGGAGACACTCTTTGTATCCCCGTCCCCTTTGGGCCTTCCGGCACTGTCATTTCCTTTTACAGGATATCAACAGCTTCTCTTATACCTCTTTATAATCTGCATCTACGACATCATCGCCGTAACCTGCTTCATTTCCTCCCTGTGCTGCTCCCGGATTTGGGTTAGGACCTGCACCCTGCGCACCAGCTGCGCCCTGTGCCTGCTCATATACCTTTGCAAACAGTTTCTGTGCGCTCTGCATCAGTTTTTCTTTTGCCGCTTTGATATCAGCAACCTGAGCATCTGTCATCTCTTCTGCCGGAGTTTTTGCGATCAGATCTTTCAGCGCATTCAGATCCGCCTCTACAGCTGTCTTATCATTAGCATCGATCTTATCGCCTACTTCTTCCATCGCTTTTTCTGTCTGGAATACCATCGCGTCTGCATCATTTCTGGTGTCGATTGCTTCTTTTCTCTTCTTATCCTGAGCTTCATATTCTGCCGCTTCTTTTACTGCCTTATCAATATCGGAATCAGACATGTTAGAACCTGCAGTGATGGTAATATGCTGCTCTTTTCCTGTTCCCAGATCTTTTGCAGATACATTTACAATACCGTTGGCATCAATATCAAAGGTAACTTCGATCTGCGGAACACCTCTTCTTGCTGGCGGAATTCCATCCAAACGGAACTGTCCCAGAGATTTATTATCTTTTGCAAACTGTCTCTCACCCTGTACTACGTTGATATCTACTGCAGTCTGATTGTCTGCTGCTGTAGAGAAGATCTGGCTCTTCTTGGTAGGAATGGTTGTATTTCTCTCGATCAGTCTTGTTGCAATACCACCCATGGTCTCAATAGACAGTGACAGTGGAGTAACATCCAGAAGAAGGATATCGCCTGCGCCTGTGTCACCAGCTAATTTACCACCCTGTACGGAAGCTCCCAGAGCAACACACTCATCTGGATTCAGAGTTTTGCTTGGTTCATGACCGGTCAGCTGTTTTACTTTATCCTGTACTGCCGGAATACGTGTAGATCCACCAACCAGCAGGACTTTGCTCAGTTCCGATGCGTTCAGACCTGCGTCAGCCAGTGCTCTTCTTACCGGTTCTGCAGTTTTTTCTACCAGATCGTGTGTCAGTTCATCAAATTTCGCTTTTGTCAGGTTCATATCAAAATGTTTTGGTCCTTCTGCTGTTGCAGTGATGAACGGCAGGTTAATATTTGTTGTTGTTGCGGAAGACAGCTCTTTTTTCGCTTTTTCAGCTGCTTCTTTGATTCTCTGCAGAGCCATCTTATCATTGGACAGATCTACGCCTTCTGTTCTTCTGAACTCTTCCAGCATATAATCTGCGATCTTCTGGTCAAAGTCATCTCCACCCAGATGGTTATCACCTGCTGTAGACAGAACCTCGATAACTCCGTCACCAATCTCAATGATAGATACGTCGAAAGTACCGCCGCCCAAATCATATACCATGATTTTCTGTTCTGTTTCGTTATCCAGACCATAAGCCAGCGCTGCTGCTGTAGGCTCGTTGATGATACGTTTTACATCCAGACCTGCGATCTTACCTGCATCTTTTGTTGCCTGACGCTGAGCATCATTAAAATAAGCCGGAACAGTGATAACTGCTTCTGTCACTTTCTCACCCAGATAATTTTCTGCATCTGCTTTCATCTTCTGCAGAATCATAGCGGAAATCTCCTGTGGAGAATATTTTTTATCATCAATACCTACTCTGTAATCGGTTCCCATATGTCTCTTAATAGAAGAAATTGTTTTGTCAGCGTTTGTTACTGCCTGACGTTTTGCCGGTTCACCTACCAGTCTTTCACCTGTTTTTGTAAATGCTACAACAGACGGTGTTGTTCTGGATCCTTCTGCATTTGTAATAACGGTTGGTTTTCCACCTTCCATAACAGCTACACAGCTGTTCGTTGTACCTAAATCAATACCAATAATTTTTCCCATGATTTTTTCCTCCTGAAAATTATAATCTATTAAAATAGTTGTTAGTTAGCTACTTTTACCATACTGTGACGAACTACAAAATCTTTGTAAAGATAACCCTTCTGGAATTCCTCTACGATCACATTCTCTCCAGCTTCTTCATCCTCCACATGCATCACTGCATTATGGAAATCCGGATTAAATTCCTGTCCCACTGCCTCAATAGGTTTCACGCCCATCTCATCCAATGTGGTCATTAACTGTTTGTAGATTTTTTCCATTCCTTCCACAAAAGGATCTTCACTTCCTTCCGCCATAGCCAGACCTCTTTCAAAGTTGTCTACCACTGGAAGAATCTTCTCTACAATATCTTTGGCGCCTACAATATACATACTTGCTTTCTCTTTTTCTGTACGTTTTCTGTAGTTGTCAAACTCTGCCATCTGACGTTTTACCTTATCTGTCAGCTCTTCGATTTTTTCGTCTTTCTTATCTTTTTTCTCTTTTTTCTTTCCAAAGAATTTTCTTTCTTTTGTCTCTTCTTCTGCTATCGCTTCTTCTCCATTCTCGGAAACAGTTTCTTCTCCTGCCGGAGTCTCTGTTGTCTGATCTTCTACAGATTCTGTATCTTCCACCGGAATATCATTCTCTTTCACATCTTCCACGGTTTCTTCTACAGAATTCTTATTTTCTTCTGTCATTTTTCACATTCCACCTTTCTACGGCTTTTTGAATATGTTATCAAGCTGGACCTTCAATGTTTTCAGATTATCTACCACATTTTCATAGTCCATACGCTTGGGACCTATAATACCGATCGTCCCTTTCATCCCCTCGCCCAGATCATACGATGCGGTTACCACACTGCAGTCTTTCATCGTGGATATGGGACCTTCATTTCCAATATATACCTGAATGCCTGTATTCTCTGTAGGATCAGGTCCGGTATCTCTGATCATATCAACCAGAAGCTTTTTCTCCTCAAATGCAGAAATCAGCTCGCTGGCCTTGCTACTGTCGGAAAGCTCCGGATATTTGAAAATATTGTTTGCTCCGCTGGTATAAACAGGTACTTCCTCTGCATCAGAAGAAATAGATTCTGCAATCGTATCCAGCACTCTGCTCACAACGCCGCTGTGTACCCCTGCCTGCTCTTTTAACTTGGTAATCATGCCAAGGCTGATCTCTTCCACCGTCAAGCCATTCAACTGAGTATTCAGCAGCAGATTCAATTTCAAAATCTGTTCATCATCGATCGCTCCATCCAGATGGATGATCTGATTCTTCACCAGATTCCCTTCTGTAACGATCACTGCCAGTAACTGTTCCTCATTTACTTTGGAAAGCTGAATAAACTTTACCTTGTTATGATGGTACGCAGGACCCGTGATCATCGTTGCGTAATTCGTATTCGATGCAAGAACTTTTACCACCTGCTTCAGAACTTTCTCCATGCGATCCGTCTTTTCGATCATCATCTCTTTGATCTCAGATACTTCCTGCTCTTTTTCCTTCATCAATTCATCGACATAGAGCCGATATCCCATATCAGAAGGAATCCTTCCTGCTGAAGTATGCGGCTGAAGAATATAACCCAGTTCATCCAGATCGGACATCTCATTTCGGATCGTCGCGGAGCTGAGATTAAGATCTGTATATTTGGAAATGGTTCTGGATCCTACAGGTTCTCCCGTCTCCAGATAAGTCTGGATAATTGCTTTCAGAATCTTTCTTTTTCTCTCATCCAACTCCTGCACCATTTTCCACCTCTTCCCCAGTTCCTTTTTTGAATTGTTAGCACTCAATCTAGTGGAGTGCTAACATCCATGTATTTAAGATAGCACTGAGGTCAAAATTTGTCAATGGTATTCTATAAATTTTTTCATGTTTTTAATCCAGTTCCGCCAGATTTTTTTTCAATTCTACCATCTTATCTCTCAATTCCGCAGCCATTTCAAAGTTCAGTTCTGCTGCGGCGGCTTTCATCTGCTTCTGTACTTTTCCGATCAGAGCTTCCAGCTCTTTTCTGCTCATAGATTCCATATCTTTTTCCAGGGTTTTCTCTGTCTTTGCCACTTCCCTGGAAATACTGATCAGATCACGGACAGCTTTTTTGATCGTCTGAGGCGTGATCCCATGTTCCTTATTATATTGTTCCTGAATTTCTCTTCTTCTCTGCGTTTCTTCTATCGCTCTTCCCATGGAATCCGTGATAGAATCTGCATACATAATCACATGACCTTCCGCATTTCTCGCTGCGCGGCCTATGGTCTGGATCAAAGACGTCTCGGAACGGAGAAAGCCTTCCTTATCCGCATCCAAAATGGCTACCAGGGAAATCTCCGGAATATCCAGTCCCTCCCTCAAAAGATTGATTCCCACCAATACGTCAAATACATCCAGGCGCATATCCCGAATAATCTCTGTACGCTCCAGCGTATCGATGTCCGAATGAAGATACTTTACCCTGATTCCCATATCCCGCATATAATCCGTCAATTCTTCCGCCATTCTTTTAGTAAGCGTGGTCACCAGAATCTTATTATGTTTCTCCACTTCCCGGTTAACCTCTCCGATCAGATCATCAATCTGCCCTTCTACCGGGCGCACCTCCACATAGGGGTCCAGCAGACCGGTGGGACGGATAATCTGCTCTGCCCGCAGCAATTCATGACTCTCCTCATAAGGACCTGGTGTTGCTGATACAAACATCACCTGATCGATCCGTTCCTCAAATTCCCCGAAATTCAGCGGACGGTTATCCTTCGCAGACGGAAGCCGAAAACCGTAATCCACCAGCGTACTCTTTCGTGACTGATCTCCCGCATACATTCCCCGTATCTGAGGAACCGTTATATGCGACTCATCAATAATGATCAGATAATCATCTCCAAAATAGTCCATCAATGTGTACGGCGGCTCTCCCGGTTTGAGTCCCGCCAGATGCCGGGAATAATTTTCAATGCCGGAACAAAATCCCGTCTCTTTCATCATTTCCAGGTCAAAATTTGTCCGCTCGCTGATCCGCTGCGCCTCTAAAAGCTTGTCCTCGCTTTTAAAGAAGGTGACCTGCTCCTGAAGTTCTTCCTCAATATCCTTCGATGCTTCCAAAATCCGTTCCATCGGAACCACATAGTGAGAAGCAGGATACAAAGCGATATGATTCAGCTCCCGTTTAATCTCCCCGGTAAGTACATCCACTTCTGTAATTCTGTCCACTTCGTCCCCAAAAAATTCCACCCGGATCGCCACATCTGATTCATACGCCGGAATAATCTCTACCACATCTCCCCGTACCCGGAACGTTCCCCGGTGAAAATCCATCTCATTTCGGTCGTACTGCATATCGATCAGACTGCGGATCACCTCGTCTCTGTCTTTTTCCATCCCCGGACGCAGGGACACGATCATATTCTGATAATCCTTGGGACTTCCAATACCGTAAATGCAGGACACACTGGAAATAATAATTACATCCTTCCGCTCCGATAAGGCCGCCGTAGCAGAAAGCCGTAGCTTGTCAATCTCTTCATTGATAGCAGAATCCTTGGCAATATAAGTGTCGGTGGATGGAACGTAAGCCTCCGGCTGGTAGTAGTCATAGTAAGATACGAAGTACTCTACTGCGTTATTTGGGAAGAATTCTTTGAATTCTCCATATAACTGGGCAGCCAGGGTTTTGTTGTGTGCGATAATCAATGTTGGCTTGTTCAATTCTTTAATAACATTGGCCATGGTAAACGTCTTACCAGAGCCTGTAACCCCTAGTAAAGTCTGGCATTGATTGCCTTCTTGAAAGCCTTTTACAAGCTGTTCGATGGCTTGTGGCTGATCGCCGGTTGGGGCGTATTCTGATACTAATTCAAAATGATCCATAGTCTCTCCTCTGTTCAAATCATTCCTCTTTTATTCCAAATTTTTATCTTCTAATAATGTTTGTAGCTCTTCTTTACTAGGAAGTACCGTCTCATATTTACTCGCAAATATCTGATTATTATCTTTAGGTAATGTCATTTCTACAATAGCATCTTTCTTATCCTTGCAGATGATAATACCTATTGTTGAATTTTCATCATCCAATTTAACTTTTCGGTCATAATAATTGACATACATCTGCATCTGCCCTATATCCTGATGCTTCAACTGTCCAATTTTCAAATCAAACAATACAAAACAACGCAACAAGCGATTATAAAATACCAAATCTACTCGGAAATGTTCTTCTTCAAATGTCAATCTGACTTGTCTACCTACAAATGTAAAGCCTCTTCCTAGTTCTAATAAGAACTTTTGCAAATTATCTATAATTCTATTTTCCAATTCTGTTTCAGAATATGTAACCAGTTCAGGAAGACCTGTAAATTCTAATATATAAGGATCTTTGAATATGTCTTCTGGCTTTTCGATCATTTGTCCTTCTGTTGCAAGACGCATTACTTCTTCTTTATTTCTACTCAATACCAATCTCTCATATAAAGAACTTCCATACTGTCTTGATAACTCACCTTTGCTCCAGCTATTTCTATATGCTTCGATTTCATAAAAATGGCGTTCTTCGACATTATTTATCCTCATCAAAATAAGATAATGAGACCAACTCAAATAAAATTTTCTTCCTTCTTTTGTAATTGGCAATCTTTCAGATTGGGGAAACGCTGTTTCCCCAATTGAATCCTTAGAATAAACTAAATAAAATTTTCTCATTAACTTTAGATTATCATACGAATAGCCCCGTCCAAATTTTTCTGTTAAACGTTCTGATAATTCTCTCAAAATATATTTTCCATATGAAGCACGTTCTTTTCCATCCTGTTCCTCTTCAATAATCATTCGCCCTGCTTCATAATAGGAATATACCATTGTCATATTAATTGCAACAGACAAATTTTTCTTAGCATTTTGGAACAATTCTATTACTTTGTTATAAAAAATTTCATTTTGAATATTATCCATATATTCACATCCTTTAATTCTCTTCTCTATTCCCGTTTGAACACTTTCTGTAATTGAATCATCAACAGATATACTATACTTATCAAATCAAACCATACCGTTAAATCTTTTCCACATCTTTTTTATCCTTTGAAGAATGACTAATAAAAACTTGTTTTTCTTTTCCAAACGGTCGCATACAATATCCGCTCCATTCCAACACACTAATTTCTGGCCCAAAGCGCATTAATTCAAATTGCTCATCAATGTCTTCCACTCTATAAAATGTACATGAATTAAAATTGTTTAAATATTGATATTAAATGTGTTCTTTTACCATATTCAGCCTACATGAGCCTTTCAAAATAAATTTATCCATAGCAAAATCTATGCCCCATACACGTCTTTTTCAAATCATGTCGAGTAAAAGTCACAAAATAGATTTTTGCGGACAAAACATCATTTGATAATACAGAATAATACCAGACAGTATCTGATATCTTTCTGCTATGTAACAAACTCATTATAACAAAACAATTTTTAAAAGTATATAGATTAGAAAAAGAAAAAGCACAAATGTTCGATTTTCTCATTCGCACTTTTTCTTTTTACTTAGGCTTCCAGTAGATATTCTTCTACAATTCCATCACTTATAATGATTCGTGTGTTCATCTTTATAATCGCAATTACCGCTGGACGGCATATTAACATTATCCTAGCGTATGAAGATTTCTTCTGTATTCCTGCATTTCTTCTTCGCTGACTGTATCTATAATATATTGCAGTTCACTTATGATTCTATCACGTTCTTTTGGGAGAAAAGCAGTGGTTAGATAAAAATTAGAAACAGAGTTTGCAAATAAATGGGTTCGTATCTGCAAATGCTTAATAAATGTCTGTAATTCTTCTAACCGTTCTTTTTCCCCCGCAGGAATAAAGTTCCTTTCCTGTGCCATTCGATACAATTCTGTATCGGGGAATAGTTTCAATGAATCTACGGAAATAAAACGCGGATTTACTTTACTGAACACTTTCGCACTATTGACAGCGTTTCGATAACCGTTTCCTTTTCCGGCAAGTCCTGTCATATATACAAAATAGTATTCAATTCCTGCCTCGTCTAATTTTCTGCATTGCTCAATCAAGTCTTTTGCAGTGTAGCCCTTATTTGCTAAAAGCAGAGTGCTGTTATCGCCCGATTCCGTACCGATACTGATTCCATTAATGCCTAAACTCCGAAGCCTTCTTAACTGCCATACCTTTTTATTTTTTATATCACGAATACTGGAAAACATAGCAATCGTCTGACATTCTACAAGATAGTCATGAATAAGCAATGCCCGTTCTGCTAAATTTTCATAACTCATCACAAAAGGATTTGCACCTGTTAAAAAAATACGTCTTGCAGTAGGCTGATAACTTGCCAACTCTGCTAAGTCCTCTTTAAATTCTTCTAATGGCGACATACGAAAGCACTCACTTTTATACAGGCTGCAAAAACTGCATTTATTATGTGTACAACCGGACGTTACTTGTACAATAAAGGAACTTGCTTCATAAGGTGGTCGCCATGTTCTTCCTGTAAAGTGCAATATTGGATTTCTCCTTTATAAATGCCGGAGATTTTTCCTATAATCTCGCAGTTCATTTTCATCAACACTGTTAATAATTTGTTCCAATACAGAAATAACTTTCTTGGTATCTCGCGGCAGTGTACCTTGAATCGGAATAGCATTTGAAGCACCTCCGGCGGCAAACCAGACAGGAATATTCAAATGTTCGACTAAAGTTTTCAATTCCCTGTATTTCTCGATTTCCTGTTCTTCTTTCCAGTTTCCTTTTTGAATTTCCTCATATAATTCAGCGTTTTGATAGATGGTAAGCATATTTGCGCCTATGATTTGAGGGTGCAGCTGATTGCATACTTCCGCTGTTTTTTCGCTCCTGCCTCTCCTTTTCCTGCACCGGATACCCCTGTAAGATAGAAAAAGTTATAGCTGATACCTGCTCTGTCCAAACGCTGACATTGGAGGACAATATCATTTAAAGTGTATCCCTTGTGCATAAAAGTTAAGGCTTCATCATCCCCCGTTTCAATTCCAATGGTCAAGCCATCATATCCTGCATTTTTTAACTGCAAAAGTTCCTCGTCTGTTTTTAATGTAATATCTGTAATTCTTGAAAAGCATCCGATTGATTGATTCGTTGGAAAATACCGCCGTATCAAGTCTGAAATTTCAATTAAACGGGAAGCCTTTAAGACAAAAGGATTTGCACCTGTTAAAAAAGTACGGGATATTTTATGACCAATCCATATGCGAAATTTTCCTTTAGCTTCCTTTAAATCGGCTTCAATATCCTCCATAGGTGTCATTCTGAACTTAAACGGTAAATCGTCATATAAAGTGCAGAATTTACATTGATGATGTGTACAGCCTGCCGTTACTTCCAAAATCATTGAGGACGCCTCATAAGGCGGTCGCCAAATCGTTCCTGTATAGTGCATGAAAAACTCTCTTTTCTCCCTTGCTAGCCTCATTATATCACTGTACACTTATTTGAAAAGTACTGTACTTTTTTATAGTACATTGATTTTTAGTTGTAAGAATGATATATTGTAATTGATTAGAGGGTTAATACATGAAGAAAAGCCAAATGTCGATTGAGCGCTGTGCCA
>UMET01019929.1_pt1 | contig 50913 bp, 82 predicted proteins | sample 1964821 | NCBI WGS metagenome assembly UMET01 (sample SAMEA4836027, study PRJEB28245) | human gut metagenome | biome: gut microbiome; material: fecal sample | place: Denmark | collected 2008
CCAGGCTTCGCAGACCCTTGCCAGCACTACTGGCGTTATTGCCCAACAGGACAGCCCCCTCGGCTGCAAGACGGGCCTCCTGACCAGTCTTTGCCACCTTGGAAGCGGTCTTCTCAGCCTGCTCCCCCATCTGCTCCATACCCTTGACTGATCCGGTGAACAAGCCCGCCACATTGCCATACGCCATCGCGCCGCCTGTGACCTCAGCCGTCGTCTCGTTACGGGAAAGACGAGCCATCGCGGAAATCAACTGGGAAGCCTTGACCTTCGTGCCATCCATCGTCACACCCAACTGGCGCAACGTGTTCTGATACTGCATCGTGCTCTGGATGTTCTCCAAAGCGCCGCTCTTCAACGCCGTCCAAGCTGACTTGCCAGCACGACCGAACGTCATCCACAAGCCCAACATGCCCTGAATTGGGGCTGGCAGCTTCGAGAAGGCGTAACTCAACGCGCTTGTCGCATTGGCGATGGCCTCAATCGTGGGAGCGGCAGACTTCAACGAGTTGGCAAGCGTGCCGCCGAACGTCTTCGACAACTGGCCCGCCATGCGGACAAGACTCGAAAACATCGGAGACGTGGACGCGAGACTGGAAGTCACCATGCTCAGACCATCACGCACATCACCGGAGAACGTGCGGATGCTACCTGAAGTTCCAGAAGCCAGCTTCGAGGTGTCGGCCACGAAATTACCGGTCAACTGACCAAGATTCGTCATCGTACCGGCAAGATCGTTCCGCGACTCGTTCGCAGCATGTCCGATATCGGCGAAAGCGTCACGCACGCCCTTCTGGGCGTCCCTAGCGCCAGTCACCCAAGCACGCAACGTATCCTGGGCGCTCATGGAGTTAATCGCACGGTCTGCACGCTGCAACACGCTGCTGAACTGCTCGATGCCATTCTGGTATTGGGCAATCGGAGTGAACGCACCTTGCGCGATACCCTTCAACGAGCGAAGGGACGAGCCAAGATAACCAGCCTGCTCCTTGACTTCGGACATGGCCTTGTCAACACGGTCGGAGTCGTTCATCACGTTCTCGGCCCACTTGGCGAACCAAGACGCATCCTCGCTCAACCATTGCGTGAACTGCGGCAGATACTTGCCGCCGACCATGCCGATATGGGACAATGCGGTAATCAGGGATTCGGCACCGGGAACGAGATTATCCATCGACTCGTTCACACGGTCGAAGACGGCTGGCAGCTCGTTCGCCTGATAGGACGCTTTCACGGCGAGCATGAGCTTTTCGACTATCTCGCCCTCATGCTTGGCGAGAGTGCCCATCTCCGGCACCAGCGAATCGCCTATCGCGTTCGCCGTATCCATGATGGCGGGCTTCGCCTTGCCATAGAACGCATCCTGCACGTTCTGAGAAAGCTGGGACAGCTTCGTGTCGGCGAAGTCGATCTGGCTGCTCCACGTCTCGCCCTTGTCGCCGTAGATCATCTTGAAAGACGCGAACACGGCACCCAATCCGGTCAACGCGGCGGGAGCGGCATAAGCGGCCTTGGAAAGGCTCACGATGCTCTTACCTAATCCGCCGACCGTACCGGAGACGTTCACTGCACCAGCGCCGATATCGGACAATACGGTGCCGACAAGCGCTAGACGTGGAACCTTCTTGTCCAACGTGTCGAACAGGTTCACAAGATTCTGGAACTGGTTCTCGACACCCTTCAAGCCGGACGCGCCATACGTCATGCCGTTGAGAATCTTGCCGATGTCAGTTCCATGGAACTTGGCGAAGATGTCAATCGTGCGTGGGCGAGTGAAATACGCGAGATGGGCGCGTGCCAAAGCGGTCTCAAGATCGACATCCATATCAAGGGTGTCGTTCTTTTCTTGGAACCTCTTCAGCTCCTCCTCGGCGTGCTTCTTGTCGATATGGAGCTTCGCCGGAATCTCCGCATCGGGATTGGACTTCAGCTTCTCCGCATACCGGCGCATCTCAGCTTCGACGTTCGAATACTCGGCCTTCAACGCGACCGGAACATCAAGCCTCTTATGCTCAAGCTCCCGCATGGCGCGACGTATCTCGTCAGCACCATCCTCATAGAACTCGACCTTCACACGCTGCGACTCGAACCGTTCGATATCACGGTTCAGACGGGCGAAATCACCTTCGACATCGACCTTCACCCGCGCCTTCGGATTATCCTTCAGAAGACGCTGGTAATAAGCCAGCTGCCGGTACATCTCCCGCAGTTCGGCCTTCAACGCGACCGGAACATCGACGCCGCGACGTTTGAACGCCTCGATCTTCGACTTGACCTCACGCAGATTCTCAGCGACGAACCGCAGACGGATATCCTGACGGTTACGGACGCCGTTCATCGAATACAGGTCGGCGAGCCGCTTCTGGAAATCGGAACCCTCAAGACGGGTCGCCTTCGTGACCGGACTCTTCTTCAGCTTCTCGATACGGTCGTCGATCTCGCCAAGCATCTTGACGGTACGCTTGTACTCGTCAAGGTCGAACCAGTTCCGATTGTTCCGCTTCATGGCGGACACGTCGGACTCAAGCTCCTTGCGCACGCCACGATACGTGTCGATAAGGTTCTCGGCCTCACGCCGCGACTCCGCGAACTGCTCGCGGGCGGTGGCCGTGGAGTCAACCGGACGGGACCACTCGTCCCTAGCCTTCTTCGACTCGCGGGCCATCTCGGCCTGCTGCGCCTCGATCTCCTTCGCGAAACGCGACGACGCGACCTGCTGGCCCTTGAACCAGTCGGCATACGTCTCCTGCTTCTGATGCAGTCCCAAAGCCGTGTCACGGGCCTTGGAGAAGTTCGACAGCGAATTGCCAGCGGTGACGATGCTCTCCTCAAGGGCACGCACCTGACGGGTCATCTTCGATACACGCTTCGCATCACCATCGGACGCGATGTCCACAAGCGACGACTGCGCCTTACGAAGCCTGCCAAGCTCCTTCTCCTGACCCGCGATCGCCTTGTTGGTTGCCGTGGCCTGCTTCGCGGCTTCGCGTTCCTGTTTCCATAGGTCGGATGTCGGGAGCTTCTGCGTCTTCGTCTCAAGGCGTTGCGCGTCGAGGCGTTCGACTTCGCGGGTGGCCTTGGCGAGGTCGCCTTTCAGTCCGCGAATGTCGTTGCGGGTTTTGACGATTCGGTTGGACAGTTTCTCGAATTGGCGTATCTGCTCGTTGGAGAGGTGTTTGTTGCCTTTGATGAGTCCACGGACCTGCTGGTACAGGTCCATCTTCTTCTCGCGGTATTTATCGACGGTCTTGTCGAGGCTTGTCGCGAACGAAAGCTGTTCGGTTTTTTGGAGGGCCGACTTCTTGAAGAAGGATGTGTCGGCCATCTCGCGGCCTTTGGCGTCGAACGCCCTGACCGTCTGGTCGAGGTTCTTTTCGATCAGCTTCGAGTTCAGCAGCCCGTTGCCACGGAGGGCCGTGTTGGTGCGGGAATTGAACTCGGACAGGCTCCGGCTCAATTTGGACGAATCGAAGTCCGGTTTGAGCGAGAGTCCGCGACGAAGGCGCTCCTCCTGCTGTTCGAACCGTTTCATCCACGGGTCGATGTTCTTCGTATTGGGTTTGAAATTGAACTGTATGGAGGCGTTCTTGCCGTTCCATTCGCGGTAGGCGCGTTCGAGCTGGGCGGTGTCAGGTTCGAATACCGCGTTCACGTCGAGGTCGTTTATGCCACGTGCGGCCTCCTCGACCTGACGGCGGAAACCCTTCGTATCCGCAGTGACACGAACGACGACCGTACCGGCGCGATGCTCGCCAGCCATAGGCAACCCCCAGAAAGAAAGACGGAAATAGAAAACCCCCACGGGAATGTGGGGGTTTGTTCGGAATCAGGTCATGTGGAACTTCGTGAACATGCGTTCGAAGTTCTCCGCTGTACCTTCGTTCTCCCGGCGAGGCGGCTCCTTGTCAGCGCCGGGAGGGAGCAGTGGATGCGGTTTGGCATTCTTGCCCCCGTATTTCGCGGTGATCACCGCGTTCATCATGTTGCGAACCTCAACGGCGACCATCGTCTTCGAATCCCATCCAAGCCATGGCAGTACGGTCGGCTTGTCTGTCTTGGATTCATCGGACGTGTTTGGAGGCTCATCCTCCAATATCCGCGCCCTGTACAGGCTGTCAGGCAGTGCCATCAGCCCCGCCGTGAGGCGTTCGGCGCGAGTGGGATTCAGCCTCGCGCCAGTTATGTCCAGACCATAGAAACGTTGGAAGTCGGAAGTCAGTTCGACCGGGTGGAAGCGGACTTGCGCTTCGAAGCGATCGATTTTCCCAGTTGGTCCGTGTAGAACATGAGAATCGCCTCGATGAGCCAGAACAGTTCATCCAATCCGATGCCGGTCGTCCACTCGTCAACCTTGTCCGGCTCGTCGGTCATCGACTTGACCCAATCCAAAGCCGTGCCGACGAACTCCATACGCTCGTCGATCTTCGCCTCGATGTCGTCCAGGGAATTGGCTTCGGGGCCGTTGATGTCGGCGTTGAGCGTGAAACCGGCCATGCTGGACAGTTTGCGCAGTTGTGCGGACTGCTTGAACGAGAGGCGTTCCGCAGGGGCCAGAGGCGGCAGAAGCGAGAACAGCGGCTCGTTCTCACACAGTTCCGTCCAAGTCTCCGGGATACGGAAATCATCGGACTCGGCGGCGGTATTCTCTTCAACGGTCTTGTCAACCATGTTTTCTCCTATCTGAAAGCATTGAAAATCTCCTATCTTCCGTCAACGAAGAACGGGAAAAGACCGAAACCCCCGGATAGGAGAAACAGGGGTCCGGCGTCAGAGCGAAGAGGAAACAGCCTCGATCAGGACTGCTTCATCTTCGAAGCCTCGAAGAACACAATCGGCTTCTTGCCGGTGACAGTCTCTACCTCGCCGGTCATGCCCTGCTCAACGAAATCATCGCCAGAGAAATCAGGACCGCCATCGAAGGTCACGGAAACCTTGCGGAACAAAGCGCCGAAACGGATGTCCGAATCATCATCTGCGGACTCCTGAGCCAACAGGAACAGGCTGAACGTCTGCGGCTTCTTGGTGATGTCCACGCCGACGCCGCCTTCCTCGTCATTGCCGTTGTAGATCAGCTTCAGAGTGTCGCCATCCAACTGCAACGACTTCGCGGTGATGGTGCAGGTCGAATCGGCGTAAGTGGTGCGCAGGTTCTTACGTGCCCACGAACTATGCGTGGTCGCGTCGCCGCCATCGAACGAGAACGAAATCTTGTTGTCGGTGGAAGTATGCCCCAGATTCTTCCAAGTGCCACCACCACTGCCCGCTGGAATGGTGTCCGAGTTCAACCGGAACGCCTTAGCGCCGGAAGCCGGAAGAGCGGTTCCGACCGGAGCGTAGAACAAAGTGCCGTAAGTGGCAATCAAAGTAGCGTCGTCATTAAACGCCATCTCATATCTCCTTAAAAGAAAAGCCCCGCACGAGGCGAGGCTTGAAAACGAAAAAACGGAAAATCATCCAACGCGAAGCGAATCCTCCGCGCGGACGGTGAACGAGGAAGCGGAATACTGCTTCACCTTCTTGCCCGTGGCCTGCTTGCCACCGGCGCTCTTGCCAAAACCGGGATTGCCGACAATCCGAATCACACGGCCATAATCGGTACGTCCGTAACGCGGCCACTGCATGATCTGCTGGTACACTTCCTGCGCCAAGCCGAAAGAGCGGTCGGCGTCGTTCGTGGCGACGATGATGTCGATATCGCAATCCCACACGCCGGTCGAATGATTGCCGGTAGCCATGGTCGGCGCGTTCGAATGGAACAACACGATGTTCGAGAACGAAGCCCACGCATCGACATCCACATCGACCTCGTTGAGCACATGCACGTCAGGCCAATCCGCATTGTCCGTGAAACCGGCTGTCAGGAGCGTGTACACGAGCGAATCGAAGTCAACCATCGGACGCTCCTGCGGGTAACGCTCGTAATCAGGCTGAATCAGCGGCATCAGACACCACCGTTCATACGGGCCGCGTCACGCATCACATGATGGCCCTCGACCCAATGGCGGCGCTGCACGTTCCATGCGCCCCACTCGTGTTCGACGGCCACGTTCGACCCGTCACGCCCCTCCACGTCAAGGCACACGTCGGTGTCGATGCCGTGGTAACGCTTCTCAAGACTCAGGTCCTTCGCGACCGGAATACCCGGGTCGCGGCCCTCGGCGCGCACGGTCGCAAGCATCCTCGCATCCGCAAGCACCTCGTCGGCCTTCTCCGACGTGGCCTGCGGGCCGAACCATTCGGCCACCTTCGTACTCAGATCACGGTCAATGAAAACTCTTGCCATCGGCCTCACCCCACACATGGTCGTCAGGGTCCGGTTCAGGAGGCTTCGGACGCAACCCCACAGGAATCTGCGAATAGTCGGCGTTACGCCGAATATGCATCTCATAGTGTGGAACCTCGCCATGCTGACGGAACGTCGGAGCGCCGTCAACGTCGTAGCAGTCGCCCTGATACCAGACCTCCGTATGGATATCGCCATGCCATTCCACGGCAGCGACCTGAGACGGCGTGACCTCACGCAAACCGCCCCAAGTCTGCGGCGACTTATCCTCGGCACCGGAAATGGAAAACATGCCAGCCTGCTGCTCGCGGCCCTCGACGGAACACCAGCACCAGTAAGCCTTGCCGGGCACATACGTCGTGCCATGAGGCCCACGACGGACCGTGTACAATACGACGATCACCTTGTCCCGATACAGAATCGAATCAGGCTTCACCCAAGGCACCGTGACATCCTTGTAAGGATGCTCCACAACGGCATCGGAACCGGACTTATCGTAAGGATGCCCCAAATCCCATGTTTCACGAGACATAGGCATCACATTCCATAGATACGGTTCACACCGACGCCAACGGTTCCGATAGGACCGCGCCCATTCGCATAGCCGTCAAGAATCTGCTTCTCCCTTTTCGACAGATACAGATTCGGCGACGCATCCTTGCCTGGCGGATTGTCCTGCGGGTCGAAACGCGTGAACTGGTACGTGCCGTTCGATTCGGTCTTGATATCCGAATAGCGGATGACGCGCCACACCATAGAACAGATGACGAACTCGTAATCCTCAAGGTCAAGGTCGCCAGACTTCAACCGTGGCAAGCAGTTCGTGCTCGAAGTGGACGCCACGGTCTCCGCACGATGGCACATATACGTGAGCCAAGCGTTCGGATACCGTTTCAACACGTCGGCGTCGGGAAGGCAATGAAGCTCCAAGCATTCCACCCAATCGACGGCATCGGTAACACCATTCGACATCAGCGAAACCCCCTAAGCTTCAAGAGGGCTACTCGCCCAGCACGTCCGCCTTGAAGGTCGAGACGGCCTCCTTCAGAATCGGCAGATAATTGCCGTTGACCCAAATGTCGTAGTTCAACGGAGCCTGATGCGACAACATAGCGCCGATAAGACCATCGTTCACGCTCTTGTTGATCTCGTACTCGGAGTTCTGGGCCTCTGCGGTAGGACCGGACAGGGTAGCGCCAAGAGACGAATCGTTGAACGACGGAAGCAGGATGAAGGTCTTGTCCGGGAACGCGGTGGAAACATCGGCATCCATGTCGAAGGTGTTGTCGAGCTTCAAATCCTCGTAAGCCTCATCGACCAGAAGCACGTCGGTGATGCCGGACTGCGCACGAAGCACGTCCAACACATCCTGACGGGACAGCTTGGTCTTCGAATGCTCCAAATCCATGCCGGACACCTGCGTACGGAAGAACTCGTTGGTACGCATGGCATCGATGACCGCACCGGTGGTGGCGACGGCGTGCGGCTTACGACCGTAAGCCTTGCGCATGATCTTCACCCACGCTTCGATGTCGTCGCACGGATTCGACTTGTCGTTATCCCAAGTGGTGGTAGGCTTCACATTCTGCTGGTTGCTCGGACGCTGGAACGAATACGTCACATTGACGCCGTTCTCCTTGATGACCACCTTGCCGGTCACCAAGCACTGCAAACGCTCCAACTCCTCGGTCACACCGGCCTGCTGGCCCAGAGCCTCGAACTTCGCCTCGGCCTTATCGTGGATATAGGCGGTATCGTCTTGATGCTTGGCGATATCACGCTCGGAGATATGGTCCATACCGGACAACGGCAACAGGCCGGCATGAATCTCAGCGGTCGAGGTCTCGGACTTGGTATGCCCGATCTCGGCATCCAACGCACGATGCTTCATCGCACGGGTTTTCGACTTCGGAATGACCGGAGTCCACGAAGCGGTCCAGTCGCCACCGTTGGAGGTGACCGGGAAGATGTTCGACAACGGAAGGATGCTGTTCACATAGTCATGTCCCGCTTGAGCGACCTCGGTCGCCTCGGACGGCGGGATAATAGTCTTGTCAATAGCCAAGAAAAACTCCTTAGATACGCAAAAACCCACCGCGATGGGTGGGTTTCACAAAATGTTTAGAAGTAAAAGACCGTCAATCAGGAAACTGTGATGTTCACGGTCTTACCGTTGGAGAGGGTGGCTGTGCCACCATTGATGGCATTGGTGCCATCCTTGGTCAGCTTGATCGCGGTGATGGTCGCGCCGGTCGAGGCGGTCGAGGCTGACAACGGCGTCACAACGTCATCCTCAACGTCGTAGAACTCGCCGCCCCACACGGCACCGGACTCCGGCTTCACCGGAAGCTTCGAGGCCACGATGTCGCCACGATAGGTCATGCCTACGAGCGGGTCGTCCACATCCCAGCCGGACAGGTTGATGTTCACGGACACCATGGATTCAAGCAGACCGGCGATCTTGGTCTGACGGCCATCGGTGGCCTGCTTGTCATACGGACCATACGAGCCGACGTTCGCGCCGGAAGTGATCTTCGCCAGCGGAATGCCGGAACGAATGTAAACGGTCGTGGCCTTCGGACCCACGCCGGTCAGATACTTGTTGTCTGCGGTCTTGAACAATTCAGGCACGATGGTGACGGACACCGAATCATTGGTGTTCTTCTCGCCATAACGCCAGGAATTGTCCTCCTCAACGGTGACGATACCGGAGAAATGAGCCATCTCTTGAGTCATACGCTCAATCCTTTCAAAGAATCAGTAGGAAACTACTTGCTGCGCTTACGTGCCTTCTGACGTTCCATCACACGCTTGTAAGCGTCGCCCGGCTGACGTTTCGGATGCGAGGTGCCGGACGGGAACTCGGCCTGCATGGCTACCTTGCGGGCCAAAGCATCCTCAGTCTGCTGCGGTTTCCTCTCCACCTTGGAAGTGTCAATCGGGTTGTACGCCGCATACTTCTCAGCCCACGACGCGATGGCCTCCGGCTCCGTTGCGGGGCAGAGGTCGGAAAGAACAGCGTCCGTGATCTGCGGATACTTAGCCTTGGCCTCAAGACGCGCAATCTGCGTCTTCGCGGCCTTAAGCTCCGCATCAGCGGACTGGAAAGCCTTGTAATTGGCCGAAGCACGGTCTTCGTTCTTACGGCTCATAGCCTTCCATTTGGCAAGCTCGTCATTATCGGACGGCTTGGAAGAATCATCGGAACCCTTATCATCAGCCGGAGCGTCATGCTCGACGGCGGGTTCGTCAACCAGAGTGGTCTGAGCATCCTTCACGGCATCCTCGACCGTTCCGGCCTGCCCAACAGTCTTGTCCTTTTCGGATTCGACTTCATTATCCTGAGAGGCCATAAGACCAAATCTCCTTAATATTTAAGCGGCCAGTCCCAAAAAACCGCGAGAATAAGCCAACAGGCTCCGCACATACTGCCAAGCCTGTTTAGTGTGGACTGTCTTTTTGAACTCATACGAACGCCCATCGAACCGGAATCGAACCGAATCCTTGTTGCCATTCAGCAATTCCTCGTATCGGGCGTTGAACTCGGTCGCACGGGCGCACATGCGCTCCATCTGGGCGCGGGTCATCCTCATGTCAGGCAGGTGCCATTCCGGCGCGTTCCCATTCACCGGAGCATCCTTGCGAAGCAGCACAGGCCCAAGCTCGCTGTTGTTGACGACCTTCACGCGAAGCTTCGTCAAATCCGTCGCGCTCGTGGAATAATCATGGCCCGACGTTTTGCCAGCGGCCTTGTATATCGTCATCAAATCATCCGAGTTCAATTTCAACCCGGGATCATTCGATGCGGTAATCGGAGAAATTGTGCACTTGCACCTGTTGTGCATGGGCATTAAATCAGCCCTTGTGAACGTGTTCGTGGCGGCGACCACACACAAACCACACGAACCAGTCTTCGACAGTTCGGGATGAATCACACGCCGATACCGTCCGACACCGGAACTCCGGTAACGCGACTGGATGGCACGATTCTGGGCGACATACCCATCGGTCACCGCGTTCGTGTCCAATTGGACCTTCGCGGCCATCAGCCAAGCCTTCACATGGTTGGCGGCGGACTGGTCGGCATCCTTCAGAATCTCATCCCACGTAGCAGGTCGAATCCCAGGATTCTTCACGGCCTGAGTGCGATACTCGTCCGCGACCCTCATGGCGACCTGCCACGGGTCCGTGTTGGCGCGAACGACCTCATATTGCGGGATATCCCCCAAACCGTTCACACCGGCCAGACGCAGCATCGTATCCGCATACGAGATGCCCTGCTGGCGCATGGCCTTCACGAACGCGATATGCTGCTGCGTCACATAAGCAGCCGCGCCCTCGGCCACCGCATCATTCCACCAGTCTGAAGGAGTCAGGCTACGCCACATGTTCCAAGCCCTGCGGACGAACTCGTCAACCAGCTTCAACCGCTGGTCATCCAACGCCTGAACAGCAGCCAACGCGCTATCGGCCATCAGACCCCCATAACGTCGGACGAACCATCCGACGACGACCCATCGGACGACATCGAATCCGATCCAGAGCCGGTGGAGAACGAATCCAGACCGGACCCGTCACCCAGATACGAATCATTCATCGTCGCATCAGTCTGCTTCGCCGACGAATCCAAAGCCGCGTTCTGCCGCGCCATGGCATTCAGGAAACTCGTATCCTGGGCATCCTGAATCATCTCCGCGATCTCCGTCTCGGTCATATGCAGATAGCGACGGGCGATGGTCTTCAACGGAAGAACACCCTTCACCTGAGCCGCCGCCTGACACTGCTCCAACTCGGATGGAAGCTCCAACGGCTCCCAAGTCGTCTCGAAACGCTCCTCCGAAGCATTGCTGCCGGAAGCGGTCAACGCCATCTTCAACAGGAGCACGAAAGCGTCATTGGCCCTCATGTTCATGTCACGGACCTTCAACCGCAGCATACGGGTCGTCAGCTTCGCACCCTCGGCGGAACCAGCCACATCAGGCGAAAGAATCGACAACGGAGTGCCAGTGGCACCTGCCAGAAGCTTCACATCGGAAGCGGCCGCATTCACAATCGGCGTGATATCCGTAATGGACGATTCGCCGATCTTCGCATCGGCGGGAAGCAGCCACAGCGCGGCGGGACCCATCTCGAACAGTTCCGAATAGTCGATCTTGTCACCGGCCTGAGCCTTACCGGCCTTGACCGCAGGGTCGCCCTTCTGGTAATACTCAGGCATGTCGCCCGACACCCAACGCTGCTTGAACGCCTGCATCTCCTGAATGCAGAACCGTTGAAAACGCTGCTGGTCGATGGCCCTCAACGTCTTCAAGGAAGCCTCGAACTGGCCCTTGCCGTTAGGAGTGGTCAACTGCACGATAGGAAGACACCCGCAATCAAGGGCGAACTTCCAATCATCGCCGGAAGACTGGCCCTCCCACTCGAACTGCGCCTCGAACTCTGGACGCTTCTTCGAATCGTCGTTGGCAAGGTCATACACGGTATCCTCGTCATCGACCGAATCGGAAGGCAACGTGCGCGACTTGACCTCATGCTTCGCGGTACGCGAATAGACGCTCTGAATCTCACCGTCATCATTACGGACGATGCGATACAAAGTCAACCGTTCGATCTGCTCTTCCTCGGACCACCCATACACCACAGCCGAATCCTTGTCGTCGGACACAACCGTGCTCCACGGACTCAACCGTTGGATATACGAAGGATTCTCCTTGCCGAGAACCATCGCATACGCGGCACCGTAAATCGCCGCATCCATGAACATGTTCAACGAACGGACATCCATGCCACACTTATCCCACATGTCATCCGCATCCGTGCTCCGCATCGTCTTATCGGCGACAAGACGAAAACCGGTAGGATGCTGCGACGTGATTACCGCATCCGCAATCGTATGGGCCAGATTCAACGGGCAGATATCCACAAAACGCCTATACACGGCACTGGCCGTAGTGGTCGCCGCCTTCGGCACGGACTGCAACGGAACCGTCTCACGACCGTCATAAAACGTCTTCAACACACACAGGTCAGGAATACGATTCTGCAAACGCGTCGCAAGACGCGTCAACGCCAGACCATCACCACCAGGCTCGTCATCACCAGTAACAAGACTCTGCATATCAGAAGATGTGGAAGCCATACGAACACCCCAAAATCACCAGACCCGCTGCGGCATCACCCGCTGCGGAGTCTCATCCTCGAACTGGCCCAAATACTTCTCACGCGCCGCATAAGCCAAAACGCCAGCCATGCACGCATCGATCTTGTGCGGACTCTTAGGCGTCTCCTTATGAATCTGATAACCCCAACTCTTCTCACGCCGCTTCGCATTACGGAAATGCGACACAAGACGCGGGTCGGCACACAAAAGAATATTATTCGGGTCAGGCTCCCCATCCTCAACAGGCTCGGGAGCATACTCAAACGACGAATGAGCGCACTGCAACGCACGATACATATCCTGCGACCAGTTATTCGTCCAAAACTTCATCATCGAAGACTGTCCACGGGCGAACACCTTCATGCCACGCCCATACTCAGCCTCCCAGCCGCCAATCATCGACTCGAAGAAATGCGCATCAGCGAAACAGCCGATGACATTGTAATTCTCGAACATACGACGCACGGCGGCATCGAAACCATCACGGTCAACACGCCAATCAGGGTCCGCATTATCAGGACGCTGCTGCAACTTGATAAGAAACAGCAAACCATCGGACACGCGACAGCCAACCAACGCGGTCGAATCATTACGAATCGAACCATCGAACCCAAGCGTGATCTCCTCATCCTCGTCAATGAAATCCTTCCAGACCCCATCCAAACGAGACGACGAGCCGACAGCACGGCCATACAAATCCCTGTAAGCCAAATGCGATTGGATCGCAGGCTCCGTAAGCCACGAATCCTCACTCGACGCACGAGAGTTCAAATAATAACGAATCGAATCATTCGGGTCCGAATCAGGCTGGTAGATCTGCCCCATCAGACCATGAATGTCAACCCAACCATCCTTCGACGGCCCCGGCTCGACACCATCATCACGAAGCGAGAACCCCTCAACCGAATAACCATCGGCATCAACGGCCTCGATGCGCCCATCAGGAAGAATGATGTAATCCTTACCATCATCCGAATGGGCGGCAGAACCATACGACTCATACAACGCGTGCTCAAGCTTCTTCTCATCAGGAAAATCCTCGATAGGAAGCGTCGAATACCGATAGTCGAAATACAAGCCCTTATAATGCTTGGAACGGCCAGCCTGAATATCCTCCGCGATCTTCAACGTGTTCTCCGCCACACTGTTCTGACCCGGACGGAAATACGTCGTCATCTCCAACACCCAAGGGTCGGCATCCAACGAACGCTTCGGAAGATTACGCTGAACCGTCTTATACATCGAATGATGCTTCGGCAGCGTATACAGATGCACCTCATCCATCAACGCGAAAGTCTCAAGACCACCATCCTTCGACGCATCGCCGGAAGTCGTGGGAATAATCTCCCCACCCTCCGGCAAGCCGATACGGGTCTTCGTGACCTCCATGCCGAAACCCTGCAACTGGGCCAACGGGCCGGAAGTGCAGTTATAGTAAATCGAATCGAAGATATTGCCCGACTGGTCCTCGGACGTAGCCAAACACAGAATCTCAGGACGCTGGACAGGACGGCCAACAGGCTCGCCCGGCAGATAATAGTAAGTCTGACCAAGAAACGTATACGTCTCACCCGGCTTAGCCCAATGGTCGAAACGACACGGGCCAAAAGCCTCGAACAAGGCCAGATCATTACCCAAGCCACTCTTGTTGCAACCCTTCGGACGCCACAAGCTCACACGATTGAACCTGCGCCGACCATCCGGCTTCAACGCATAGGCGTTCAAATAGAACTGGATATACTCAGGACTATGAGTGACAGGCTTACCGGTCGCACCACCGCGACCGATGAGACTGAACGTCTCAACCCACCACAACGCCAAACGTCCAAGACTCCTACGCCTATCCTCATAAGTCAGGTTAGGAATCATCAAATGCATGTCAGCCAGCCGCCTCGATCTTGCGACGCCAAGCATCGATATCCTGAATCACAGCATGATTCGACCCATCCGAAGCGGCATGGTCGTCAGCCTCCGGAACATCGAACTTCAACGCACGCATCGAAGCCGGAGTCCAACCCAACTCGTCAAACAACTGGCGCACGACCGGCATCAACGTCGCATAACGACGAGTCGAAAGCATCTCATTGATCGTCGCGAAACCCAACTGGACGGCCATCCAGGAAGGAGCCGAACGCAACATCGAAGCATTCGGACTACGCCGATACTCCTCATACCAATGAGCAACCAACGGCAACCACTCCCCACCCTTGGGGAAAATCTGGTTAGCCGGAGGCAAATCAGGCCCCAACTTCCCATCAGGAATCTCCAAAACCTGATTACCGGAATCACTCGTCTTCCTGCCCATAACATCACTCCCCGCAAAGCCCCATTACGGGACGACAAGCGCGAAGCCCGTTACGGCACTACGCGCACCTGCGATGAACGACAATCCGATTAGCCAACGAGTTTTCACCACCCTGCTCCAACGGCACACGCCAAGCGCCAACCGGAAAATCATCACTCAAAACATCAACCGACCGGTCAAGCGGCAACTCACAAACCGGACACGTATGAGAACACGCGTTCCACTCGTCCTCGGCAGTCCAAAAACCAGTAGGAACACTCCCGCGCCGCCCCACACGGGCATTCGACCGAGGCTCCCACAACACCGACTTCAACGGCTGCGGAGTACGATTAGGAGCCGCACCCTCAGCCTTCAAACGCTGGAAACGCTTACGACAACGAGCCGAACAAAAAGCCTTGTCCCGACGCTCAGTCTCAAAAAAAGAGCCACACGCCAAACACGCACGACTCATACGACGCTTACGGGCACCACTGCCACTACGCCGCCAACGATCATAATGAGACCTACACATCCCATGAGCATGAACAGGCCCATCACACCCATTCACATTGCACTCACCCTCAGCTAACCGAACGCGGGATGCCTGTACCAACGAGCCTCCTCACGTTCAACCCTCTTCCTTCGCCGCGCGTCAGCCGACTCCAAACCAGTCTTGTAAGAATGATGAGCACGACAAAGAACCTGAAGATTATCCCAAGAATCATCATCAGGCCGACCATCCTCGGCACGAACGATATGATCGACCTCATTCGCATGAGCGCCACACGGACGCAACACGCCATCATCACCGATCACCGGATACTGGCAACGCCACCCGTAATAATCCAACACCTCACGACGCGTCCGCTCCCAACCCGGATTGAACCGTTCCTTACGATGCGACTTATTCCAATCGTTGGTCATCACCACTCCTCAGTGCTTCAGGAGGGAATCGAACCCTCACGTCACAGGACAACGCATTTTGAGTGCGCCGCGTCTACCATTCCGCCACCAAAGCAAAAGAAAACAGGCAATCCCCATGCCACACTCACCAAAAACATGGGGATTGCCCGTCATCTAACCCAAACCGCCATAAGGAAATCCAATGGCAAAAATGGCTTTTTACCGCCAGCCACGGCGCGCGGATGCTGAGGGAGTCGAACCCCCGGACCGTTCCCGGTCGCCACCTTAGCGAGGTGGTGCAATAAGCCACTCTGCCAAGCATCCAAAATGCAAGAGCCGCCGCAACGGCTCAGGAGACTGTTCCCGCAGACTAGGCGGGTCAGCTGAAACTAGAGCCGCCGCAAGACGACTCCGAAGACCTTTCCCACAACCTGTGGGTAGGCTGAGCACAGCATGTTGGACTCGAACCAACATCGACGGTTTTGGAGACCGCCATGCTACCAGTTGCACCAATGCCATATACCGACTTAGTTAACGTCCAAGTCGTCAGGACGTTCGGCATGGTGGAATGGGCTTTACCACCAACGGCAAGGAACGTGTATGTATATATGCACCCGTTTGGCCGTGCCTCCCCTTCGGTCATCAACCACCTGATTAAGGCAGGGAGCCTCTTATCCCCCACATGTTCCAGCGGGGATATTCGAGCAATACCATCGATCTCACAGGCAGCTACCCCCATGAAACCTAGAGCAAACCTCGGGAATCGAACCCGACAACCAAAAGGCTGTGCCAACAGGATTGCAAGTCAGCCCCAAAAAAACAAATGGCGCAGCCATATAGGCGGCACCGGATGGGACCGGCACAAGAAACGAGGATGAACAAAATCTCACGGACAATCCAAACGCAACACACTATATTCCGGGATTCATCCACCCTCAAAGGGTCCCCAGCCGGATTCGAACCGGCATCTCACCACGCATGGTCAAGAGAGCCAGAAAACCACGCGCGACTAACACTCCCACAAGAGCGATAGGAACCATGTGCGAGATCAAACGGCGGTACCAACAAGCCTCTCGCATTGGACTTGAAACCGAATCGCACCTTACCTAGGAAGATGCCATCTGCGGACAGTGAGAGATTCGAACTCCCGGACCCGTTAGAGTCGGTCGCTTTCGAGGCGACTACCTTAAACCAGACTCAGCCAACTGTCCCTAGCGGTGCTCCTTATGAACACAAACGTCCCAACGGTCGGAATCCTTAACCAAGAGACAAGGAGCACCACCGAACCGCTTGCCGGAACGACACCCACAAGGACGCCACACGTCCTCCAAAATTCATTCCGACATGCGACAGCATACTCATACCTAACGTTGCATCAACGTTGCAATGGAAACGGCGTAGAATACGGCGTGTCGCGTGGTATGCTGAAGACGATTTCAATGTGAACCCAACATCGTCGTTGTCGTGTCACGTTTCATGCGCGGACTTTTTCAGACGTCGCGCACTATTTCTACCATTGACCCGACGGCCCCGACCGCGCTCCCCGGAGGACCCTCCCCCAGCCCCGGTTGGAACGTTCGTTCGATGGTACAAATGTTCGTTCGTACAGCTGTACGCATGCACGTCATTGTGTCGTATTCCTTATTATTTATATCTATCTCGCTCAATATTTTTTTGTCCGTATTTTAGTATCTTGCTTGACTTTATTTTTTCCCGTGGTAGTTACGTCTCTTTTTCTGTTTTCGCTCCCCTTTGCTGTGTTTCGACACGCCGATAGAACGGCGCTGTTTCAACGTTTTGTAGTGGTCTGTTTTCTCAATTTGATTACACCATTATTGGCGTGTATAGTGATAACCAACAACCGGTTAGGCAGTCAGCCTAGCAAGGTCGGTGTGACACTCTAGACCACACCACTTGCAACCGGCTGTAGTAATCGGCAGATGAAGCCGTGGCGGTTAGGTGCCTAGGCACCGCATAGCCTAGCCTGAAACGGTTAGGGGGGCGTATCGAGTGTATGCGCCGGAAAACTGCCATGAGCGGAACGTTGGTCACTGTGTTGAGGCGCAGTGTCTCGTCTGCGAGTGTTGCGAGTGTTTGATAACAGAAAAGTGTTACCGAAGGCCGGTAGTTTGAGCTTCACCCCCTATTGTTGGGGGTTAGGTGACGGCGTTTTTCGGGGTGTGTGCATAATGTCCACTATGTGGGCGTGGCTGACAGTGTCAGTTTTGCCTAGGCAATGCACGTGAACTCGATTGACAATGTTGAGCGCGAGAACTCGTAAGGGGGTACCGCCGACGTTTGGCGTAGTGTGAGAGACTACCGCCAATGAGGATAGGCCGATAGATAGGTGGCAATGTCAATGTTTTGCCATGCGTGAGCGTGGTTGGCGGCATTGACTGTAAACCACGGCATAACGGGTTGCGAGGGTAGACATACTATAGCGCCCGTCAATTGCTTTATGGGCGGTTGACCACAAACGTCTTACGTTTGGGGGTTATGCGGACATTAAAAGTCTATAGGGGGTGCGTATGCGCCCCTGCACCACTGTAGCGAGTGGCGTTAGCCAAAAAAACAAATCTTCACGGGCGTAATCCGCAAGGGTTGCGCCCCTCTCGTCACTGTTTAGACCTTGATGGGGTGCGATACTCCATAGTGGCACGCAATTAACCAATCAACACTAGACCTTAAGGGGGTTTATTATGGATACCAACGAAAAAATGGCTGTAAAAATCGTTCGCGATTGTTTCACAACGGCGCGTGAGAGCCTACCGGTATACGCGTCATGCCTTTATGTGGCGTCAATGCCCATCATTAAGGCTCACGGGGTGGATGATGCAACAACGCGGCATATGATCGTCGCGGCGTTTAGGGTTGCCGCGCTCAGGTCACGGAGTGTTGACTACCGTTCGGGCTTTATGCCAGACGTGCGCGTGACACGCGTCCATGCATTCAAGCGCCATGCGGCCGTGTATTGCGAGACGAATACCGGGTATCACTACAAGGTTGAGTGCACGCCTTTATGTGACACGGTATCGGACTGGTTGACGCCATGCCTTATGGGGCAGGTGGACACGTTCGAATGGACTGACCACGGCTGGGATTCCGTCAGGCGCGATTATGTCAATCTCGTTTGACTTATGTAGTCAACAATACAATAAGATTAAATAAAGGGGGAGCTATGTCTGATTCTGACAATCTCGTGCAATGGTGCAAGGATATGCGTTCTACGCAGATTGCGCGGCGTAATCGTGCGTGGAATTTCCAGCACGCTCATGGCATTGAGCCGTGTGATGTCGCGTGGAATGCCGACGCCATAAGGTGGGTTGACGGCGTGGTGTATGTGGTCAGCCGCAATGTCAAGCGCAACGGTGAACTGGGTGAGCGTTATACCGTGGTCACGGCTGAGCAGTGGCTTGACATGCATCGGGTTCCGGGCGATGAGTCATGCGTCGCACGGCTTGAATCCTACATGACGCGAAACTAATTGTAGTCAACAATACAAGTGAGGTGTTTATTATGACTGGGAAGATCGAACTATCTGTGAACATCAGCGTGGAATGGCGGCGCAGTGCGATGTGGGGAATGTGCCCTACCGCTACCGTTGGCGCACTACTGGCCGAGGACGGCGTTACTGTCAGGCGTGACCGTGGTTCCGGCCATGCGTCCGGCTGCGGGTATGACAAACTCTCTGCGGCGGTGGATGAAGCCATGCGTGAGTTGCCGTTGTGGCAGACGTTTCTCATGTGGCGTGGATTCAAGCACACGTATGCGTCGACTCCATACAACGGTTCCGATAGGACGCTATATGGGCTGAAGCGTTGCGATTACGGCTGGGAGATGAACGCGAACGCGTGCGGCATGGGAACGATTATCGACATTTTCACGGCGAACGGGTTCACCATGACGTCGCATAGTGGCGATGCCTACGATTTTTACCATTTCGAGCGCGTGGTACCGCGTTCGTTCCTGAAACTCATCTGACTTTGCAGCCCTCTGTGGGCTATGGCGCGGCTCTAGTGAGTTCTGGTAGGGTGCGACTCCCTATCCGCGCACTATGCCGTCATGTGGCAGCGGAACAACATTCTCTATGAAAGTGGGTAATCATGTCTGGATTTAATTCCGTGGACGATTTTTACGACGTCATGGCGGGGCGTCATGGTTTGCATGAGTCTGAACCGGACGGCGGCGCATTGGAATTGTATTCATACAATGGTGCCGAGTTCCCGGACGGTTTGGACGGTTCCAGTCTTGACGTTATCACAACGCCGTCGCCTGAGTTCCTTGCGTACATGCGTGGGAATGATAGTCCGGTGCCGCCGTCCGGGTACAAGGATATGGCCGACGAAATTAAGGGCATATGGGACGTATACAACCACGGTTCCGCCGAAGCCGACTGGGGACGGTTGGCCGACTTGTATGACGCGCACGATCTAAGCCTGAGTGTCATTGCCGATTACGAGTTTATGGATTGGCCTGAGACGTTAGGCGACATACTGAACGGCAAAGGGGCGGATTGCTGGAATCTCGACGGTATGGTGTGGCACCTGTACAGCCATGAGGAATGCACTATCGATGATTCCGAGGGCGCATGGCCTGGCCTTGACGACTTGCTGGAATTCATATCTTCCGATGACGCCGAGACGTGCGCCTATGCGCAGCAGTTTGTCGAATGCATGGATTCGGGCGACTATGTGGCCGCGTGCAGGGCGCTTAAGGCTCTCGACTTGGAGCTGTGGTATTCAAACCTGTTTCTGACGTTGTCTCGCTGAGAATCAACCTATCCATCTGAAAGTGAGGGAAACCCAATGTATGTGCATGAGATTCGCAAGGATACGGCTGAGGACGCCGACTTGTACGAGGAACTGCGTTACGCGTGGGACGGTATCGACTACGCTGGTCTGCCGTCGTTCGATGACGTGCTGCCGGACATTCTGGAATGGGTGCGGGGTATCCGCGTGGCCGACACTGTGTTCAACGATTACACGTATCGGGCTTCGCGGCTGCTGTACTTCGATAACGCGCTGGATGAAAGCAATATTGAGACTGCCGTGCGGTGGCTGTCGGACTACGGTTATGTGCCGCGCGCGTTCTGCGGTGTCGGCTATGCGATTGAGTTGACTGACGGGTATGGCGGACTGTCGGATCAGGCCGTCGTCCAATATGCGATAGACATGATTATCAAGGACGGGCGCTACTACCCGGTGTTAGATGAATCCGATTACGAGCGGCGTGAGGACGTGTGGCTGCGGGATTACTTCGATGGCGAGGTGTCTGACGTCATGTTGAATGGAGCTGACCGTGATGCCGTGTTTGAGGCATGGCGGGATGATGCCGACCCGGTGTCTGGCGACATGGATTTCGACATGGAAAAGCTTCCTGGCTATATCGAGACCGCCAAGGGAGGTAAGCGGAATGCGTAAGGGTGTGAAGCTGGCTGGACTGCTGGCCGTAGGCGTGGCGGCGCTCGCCGTGGCGTGTTCGCCGGTGTGCAATCCCGTGCCGGTGGCTGACCCTCATGGGACGCCTGAACAGCAATGGAATTGGTGGCGTGAGACGTATGCGACGGCTGACTATGGTCAGGCCGACTTGGCTGGCTACACGTCGCTGTCGGATATTCCCCAGTGCGGCATGGAAGACGGCAGTACGGATGGCGGCTATGAGCGCATATGCGAGTGGCGTGCCGCGTCCGTTGGCAATCGCATGGGCGAGTCTTACGTGCTGGTTGACGGCGGCAAGGTGCTGTCGTGGGGCAGCACAGGGAAATGAAAGTGCCGGTCTCAGGTAGGACTGCGACCGGCCATGCAATCAATATTCACCTCTAATTGCAAAGGAAAGTATATCATGTCGTTTTCATTGTTTGATAATGGCGAGTTTGAATTGGAGTCGAGGTTCAGCCCGCAGCAGTCGTTTTACAATAAGGCGTCCGTCATTGTCTCCACTGATGGAAGGGGTGGCGTGACGGCTACGTTGCGTTCATATCTCACGTCGATTGTCACCGTGCATTCCACAGCGGACGGTGACGTTGATTCTATCCGGTGGCTTAATGGAGACCCGGCTGATTGGTCTAACACGACATGGCGTCATATCCGTGAGTTCTTCAAGCAGGCTGGACTTAAGGCCACTAGTAAGGCTCAATGCTTGCGCGATTACGCGCGTGAGGTTGACTGACATGGCGTGCCTATGGACTGCGGAATATGTGGGTGGCGCAATCCGCGTGCGCCGTCACAGGTCTCAGGCCGATGCGGAGGCGTATCGGGATGCGGTTCTGCGTGCCGATGGCCGGTTTCTGACGCGTTGCACTGTCGGTAGCGGAGAGGCCGTGCGCGTGGCGATGGTGAACCGGCTGGAACTGGCCGGTGTCGGCTGTCGTTCGCGTCTCATGCGGACGTCGTTGAAAAGACTGGTGGAACTCACTGACGAGTTCTGCTGCTGAATGAAAGGAAAGAATGATGATTACCGTTGACGAGCTGAAGGCAATGCCATTGGACAAGCCGATCGGCGAGGCTGTCGTTTGCGATATTGAACGCATGGCAAACGAGGGTCTGCAACCGTTCTACCAGCGTGAGTTTGAACCCTATGAGGGTGTCTATCGCGTCAATGATTTCGCCAAATATGTTTCCGAGGATTCGTGGCGGAAGTTCTGGTCAGCGTTCCCTGAATGGTGTGAGCAGGTGTTCATGCTGCACGACAATACTCGTTCCGATGATTATTGTGATTTCACTTCTGAAGTGCTTTCTGGTCTGACGCCGATTGAGATTGGGGAACAATTCGAGAAGTCTCGTGAATATGACCTTGATTATGTGTTCTGGACGCAAGCCGATGACGAGGGGCATGTGTGATGGACGCCCATGATTCCGACGTGTGTGCGAATGTGGTCGGCAAGTCGTTGAAGGCCGTCAGATTGCTGTCGAATCTTGGGAGCGGGAACGCTCCCGATTCGGCTTACGTGCTGGCCGCCTACGACCAGTTGACGACGGCGGCGTACCTGTTGCATCAGATTATCCCTTGGACCAAGGAGGAAAAACAGTGAGCAAACATGGCTTCTTCTCCCCTATCGCCGAATACGATGGGTTCGATTATGCGTCCGGCAGGTCGTTCTGGCGTCGTCGTTCGTTGCCGTCGCTCCTGTGCGAGTGGCTTGGTGAATGGTTCCGTGGCGTGAGGGCGGCTCGCATGGGCTATTCGACCTGGCTGTACGTCCAGTGTTCCGGTGACTGCATGATTCCAGTGGACATGCTGGACTGGAATGAGGATTGGATTGATTGATGTCGGCGGCGTCCCCCAGCCGTCGATGATATGGTGTTTTTGATCGGAAAGGAGTGTGGCATGGGGTTGCGTGAGCTGCGGAAACGTTCGAACATCACGTTGGAGCAGTTGAGCGCGTTGACCGGCTATGACATGCCGAGGCTGAGCCGGTATGAGACGGTTGACGATGACGCTCGGAACATGTTTCTGGGCACGGCGGCGAAGCTGGCGCAGGCGTTGCATTGCAACGTGTTGGACCTGTATCCCGATGAGCATGTGTGGCGTGGCGGCGTGTCGGCTGGCGTCGTCGGCTTGAGGAACATCCGCTTGTTCCGTGGGTTGACGCAGACGCAGTTGGCTGGCATGAGTGGTGTCGCACGACCGAACATCTCATGGTTCGAGACCGGTTATCGTCCTGTTTCGCAAATGTATTTGCGGACGGCGTTACGATTGTCTGAGGCGTTGCAATGCGACCCTGTGGATTTTCTTACGGAAGGATACTGACATGGGCATGAGGGAACTCAGACTGAAGCGCGGCATGACACAACAGCAGCTCGCCGACAAGGCAGGGCTTACTCAACAACGTATCGGAGCCTATGAGAATGGTGTCAATTCTATCGAGAATATGACGCTTGATAAGGCGATTCGTATTTGCGACGCGCTCAAGGTGCGCAACCCTAGGAAACTTCTTGATTCTGACCCTGATTCTGAATCTTCCGCGGATTCTAAGTGATCCGCTAGGGCGGGCATGCGTCTTTACGGACATGCCCGCTCACGAATAAGTTGAGCCGGATAGTTGCAGCTATCCGGCTCGATTTGCTCAGTAATCATTAACCAATCTAACTAACTAAGCCCTCTCATTTTAGCAAGGGGGCTGGAATGGAGTATCTGAAATGACTATACTTATTGACAACAGCAAGGCAGTGGAAATCTCTATCCGCGAGTGGGATGAGGAAAACACGCAGTACGGCCCCGACTGGTCTGCCGACTTCTTCGAGGTCGGAGGGCTGAAAACCGTCGATGACCATGAAGAAGCCCATATCGTGGATGACGTCGATTACTGCATCGAACAGGCGAACGACATGGTGGCCGGTATCGGCGACTTCGCAGAATGCGGCCCGCAGCCGAATCAGTTTGTTGATGTGACGGAACTCGACCGGAGCGCATATTCCTTGCGTGAAATTGATCTTTATCAGCTTTCCAGTGAGATCTACAATCACGGGTCGAACGTCAAGGATACGGAAATCGTATCCGGCATGTGTCCTGAGGACACTATCAAGGTGGCTTTCATGGATGGTACGGCATGCTGTGTGGGTATCGACCCTAATTTCCCTCTTTGCGTCAACTTCTCGTATTATGCGGATGAAAGCTGTCGTGATGGTGAGCTTTCGACGAGTTGCCATGATTTCGAGGGCGAGTTGGATTATCTCGCCGGCGTGAAGGACATTTGCGGCGGATTGCGCTAGTCGCGTCTGCTGGTTTCGGTTGTTTAATTTCGGGGCGTGGCGGTGGTGCTGCGCCTTTTGTTTTCAACGTTTTTCTTTTTAAGGGGCTTTAACATGTCTAATAAGGTTAACGGCTTGTGGGCCGTCAATTCTGATGGTGTTTTCATGTTTTTCAATTCGGTTGACAGTCCGAGCGTATGGCGTTTCGGCATGTCGGGTGAAGTTGAATCGTGGCGGATGGTTCCGGGTGTCGTCAATGCTCAGGCGGTGCGTGGTGTTGCTGCCGTGTATCGTGCCGAGGGTGGCGTGTGGCTTGACCCTAACGGGGCGGATTATGCTCAGGCCGTTCGTGAGATCGGTGACGTGCCGTCAATCGTGGAACGTGGCGGATTGATTACGTCCGATGATTGCGGTGATTATACGGCTCACGGGTTGAGTCTTCCTGATGTTGACCGTGAGCGTGGCTGGGTGTTGTCGTGGGAGCATGGCGGCATGGTTGTGTCGCGTGACGTTTCGTTTCTGACTCCAATGGAGCAGGATCATCCTGATATGTGTGAGACTTATGATGATCTGCCTGTTGTCGAACCGGTGGCACCTGTCGCACAGTCGGTTGAGGTTGTCGAACCGGAGCCGGTCACGGCTGAGATTCCCGAGATTCCACCACAGACGGAACCGCATGAGGTTGTCAGGACTTCCAGCGCGATCATAGTGCGCAAGGTGGTGATTCCACAGGCCGTCGCGTCGCGTATGTCGCGTTCGATAGTACGGGTGGTGTGATCGCGTATCGCGACTATTACACGGACGTTGATACGCGGCTGGAAGAGCAGATTGCCGACTATCTCGCCGCCCATAATCTCAAGCTTGCTGCGTGAAAAGAATTTGCCGCCACTGTTCTGAGCGGTGGCGGCACCTTAATTACCTCTATCAAAAATAATCAGGCAAACCATAGTGTATGTGGTTTGCCGGAAAGAAGCAAACCAAAATGACCACCGCAATCGACATCAACACCAACGAGAACATCTCCATCAAACCAATCGCAATCTACCAGAGTGACGCATTTGACGTTCTCCTCCTTGCCGACGCGAATACCGGCAAGGGCATCTGGAGGGGTTTCGACTACCAGTGGTATACCGACCCGGAAGACGGAGACCTCGACCACGACGCCGACAAAATCGAAGACGTGTACGGCGCAGACGAAGAAGAATGGGAGGTCGCGGCAAACGCGAAGCTTGCGGAATATGGTTTTAAGCTCGGCGACTTCGACGAGAAGGCCGGAGACCGTTACACGCTAGTCGAGGCCTGACATGACGCGCAGCAAAAACAAGCGACTTCGCCTCATCCCATCACACCTTCCGCTCATCCGCGACAAGCTCGCCGACTTCGCCCAATACAGGCTTGGGGAACTCGGCTCGCAAACTCAATACGAGGCCATGATGGCCAACGCCTGGAGCATGACCGATCAGATCAGAACCGCGCAATTGTGGTGGGTCAGCCGAGATATGACGCGTCTGGCCGAGGACACCGTGCAGGCCGGAGATTTTCCGGAACCCGATCCGCCGGCGCAATGCGGGATGATTTTTTTCGAGGGCGATGTGCAGCACATCTCATTCCGCTTCGATAACGACGGGTTCGGCGAAACTCGCGTAGCCGCGATCCTATGGCAGGATGTGGGGCGCGAGAGCGTCAAGATATCGGTGTTCACCGACAATCCCGTGGGGATCAGGGAGATGCACGCCGATTTATTCGGCCTCCCCATCGTCTCGCTCGCCCCCTCCGTCGTCCGCGAGAACGACGGGAGTTTCCGGTGGCTCTGCGGCCTGCTGCGCGCGGTGTGGGCGTTGAGCGCGGAACCGCATATCTGCGAGGCAAAACCGGCGAAACCCGATATGGCGCATCCGCTGCCGCAGCGTTTCGACCCGGAAATCCGCAAGGTCAAGATGCTGGTGCTGCGTGAGAATCTGCATCGTCCGGGCGGAAGCGCCGATGATGACGAGCGGGTGCGGCGTGAGTATTCGCATCGTTTCATCGTGCGCGGCTTCTGGAGGGATCAGGCGTATGGTCCGAATCATTCGTTGAGGCGTAGGCAGTGGATTCCGCCATTCGTCAAGGGTCCGGCTGATAAGCCTTTGGTTTGCAAGGAGACGGTGCGCATATGGAGACGTTGACCGACATGATCGCCGGTTTTCTCGCCGGCCTGACGCCGGGTACAAGGGCGCAGTATCGGAGCGTCGTATCGCGATGGCTTCGCTGGTGTTCGGATAATGGCATCGACATGCTGCGGGCGAAGCGCACCCATATCGAGGTGTTCGCCGCCTATGACGACGGCATGCGGCCAGCAGCGAAAAACACGGTGTGCAAGAATCTGAGCATCGTATGCTGTCTCTACCGCTACCTCTGCGAGGAGGGATATATCGACTGCAATCCGGGCGAGCATGTGCGCAGGCCGAAAATGTACGGTCATTCGGATGGCACGTACCTCACCCGTGAGCAGGCTAGGCTTTTTCTGGCCGAAGCGCGTGGTATGGATGCGCGGACGGATGCCCTGTGCAGTCTGCTGCTGTTGACCGGTGCGAGGGTCGGTGAGGCGCTCGGATTGGATGTCGAGGACTGTCATCTGGATGACGGGCGTCCGTGGGTGCGGTTCGACCGCAAGGGCGACTGGTCTCAGCGTGTGGCCATTCCCTCCGAGGCGTCCGAGGCTCTCGCACGACTCATTGGCGGGCGTAGACATGGCGCGGTGTTCCGTGAGGATTCCGGCGCGCGTCTGCGACAGCAGACCGCCGTGGGCATCGTATCGTCCGTGGCGTTGCGGGTCGGCGTGCCTGGAATCTCGCCGCACTCGCTGCGGCGAACGTTTTGCACGCTCTCCCGTGACGCTGGCGTGCCGGACAGGGATATCATGGCCGCAGGTGGGTGGAGCAGTCCGCAGATGCTCGACTATTACGACATGTCCCGTCGCGGGCTGAATGGCAGAGCTGGCGATGGATTGCAGGATTACCTAGGCAAGGAGGATGACGAAACCGGATTCCAGCGACTTGCGAACACTCGTTAAAACACTGATAATACAAGGATTGACAAAATGAGATTGAGTGATTTCCCTCGACGGGTCGGCCCGCTTTCCGACGATGTGAGGTGTTTGTTCCAAACGCTTAGAGATATTACAGACCGTGCGTGGTTTTTGGCTGAACATTGTGACCCGTATGTTAAGCAGCTGATTGCTAACGGAACGTACGATTGGGACAGGCGTGAAGAATTTAAGACACGTGTGAAGGCTGAGATGTTGGTGTCGCTCCGTGTTAACCCGGAAGCTATCTATCACGCCATTTATTCAAGCACGGATGCGGATGTTAAGTGGTTTGAAGATCATATGGAGCCGGCTTGCAGGGAGGCTTTGGAACTTGCGCGTAGGGAAGCGGACGATCCGTCTTGGATTGATGGATTTTTCCAACGTGTGCAGGGAGATTGTTTGATTTGCTGGTATGCGCGTTGGCATCCGGAATCTGGGTTGAGTATTCCGACGAGAGAGCAGTGGGATGATTTTTTGGAGGAATTGAAATCCAAGGGTGTTGATTACTGAAAAATAGTGGGGGTGGTTTGAATCCGCCCCCATTCATATGCCATTGTAGACTACTCAGACGGCGCTTAACGCAGCGTGTAGCCAATTGTCCACCAATTCGGCTTCGTTGACTGGCTCGAAACACCATGCGTCCAATCCGACGTTGATCTCATTATGATGCCTGCCGAACTCAAGCGGGTCATACGCGTGCGTATGACCATGCAGAAGCAGCGTGTTGTTCACGTATGGTAGCGCGTATTCGGCCAATTCCGGCGCGTTCCAATTGGTTGAGACTGCGCCTAGAGGTCTGCTTTGCATGAAGTCCTCACGCCATTGGAAGTGGCTTAAAAATACCGTGTGTGGATTGTTGCCCCACCCGTCTCTGATTTCGGTGATGCCGACTCTTCCGACTTCCCCGAACACGCTTGCCAACTTTTCCAGCGTGCGGCTGGAACTGTGCAGTTCGTGGTTGCCGAGGATCAAGTGTCTGCGTTTGCGTGGAACCTGTAGATTCTGGATGCGCATTATCGCCTGGTCTACGCTCCACGTGCTGCCGGAACTGATGTCTCCCAGGATGTAGAGTTCGTCTTCCTTGCCGACATATGTGTTTATCGCTTGTACGATGTCGGCATCGTGCTTCCGCCAGTCAACGCAATCCTTGAGTTGTCTGCCGTCGTGTTCGGCCTGTTGTTTGATTGATTCGTCGCGAGCGTATCCGGGTAGCGCGTAACCGCGTAGCGCGGCCACGAATGGGTGTGCGAAATGCAGATCGCTGGTGAACCATTTCATGCGTCCGACTCCCTCGTATCGTCGTGTTGCATATCCCACTTGTCCAATGTTCTGAGCAGGTCGGATAGGTCGAAGTATTCATACTTTAGATGTTTCGTTTTCCCGCCGCGTGTTCGGTATCCTATGAGCAACAGTTCTGGATAGTCGCATGTATCGCAGAGACGCATTCCTTCTTCCTGAAAGGAGTAGGAGGTCACTTCGATTGGCTCGTTGTCTGACCCGTCGAACAGTTTCGGTGATTCCACGGCGATCACGCGCATGAGCAGTTCTTTGGTGGTTGGTGACGTCATTGTGTCTCCTTTTTCGAATCTGACCATTTTGTTGACGTCAACAAAATGGTCTACCTGTCTGTGCCATGATGCGGGCTAAGCTGCTCTCCACGTGTTCGTCTTCTACCTGTAGTTCCGTGTTCTCGTGTACGGTTGCTTTGATATCGTCGTTGACTTGGTTCGACAAGTGCAGGATGATGTGAACGTCCTTACTGTACTCCAATGGTTTGTCTGCTTTGTAGGGGAAGTAAGACGTGAAACTGGGCATGATGGCGTAGTCGGCGCGGATTTCTTTCAGCGTGCCCGACATGACGGTGCCATGCTTGCCGTTGATGGTGATTCGCTTGCCCAAGTGCGTGGCGTTCAGATGGTCCGCTGTGATTATCTGCTTGTTCACCAGAGCCAACCTCCACCGACGAACTGCCAACAGTCCGAGTCCGCTTCAATCTCGATGATTCGCAAGTCCGGGAATTTCTCGCGGGTAAGCTTGTTTACGCGTGTCTCCGCTTGTTCGCGTGTCGTGTAAACGCCCATGATGCTTACAAATCCTGCGGTGTATGATGTTTCGCCCATGTGCATTGGGGTGTCAGTGAACGAATCGGGATTATATGGTTGATCCCGGTACTCGATGTATTCGTTGTGATCCTGTGCGTTCGCAGTTACTAGGTAGATTCGCATGACGCGCTCACTTTCCACTGATTTTGATTGTCTCGCTCATTCCGCGTGGTCTCCTAGTTCTCGTTGGTAATTCTTTTGAAGGATGTTTTCGGGCGTGGGAATGTGCTGCCGTTGCTGTTCGTGATCTCTTCCAATTCCATGAACTCTTCGACCGACATGTTGACGCTTGCGTTCGTGCAATTATCCGTTATCTTGATGTATCCGTTGGTTTCGTCGCCGTATCTGTCATACGTATGGATGATCTGTAGGGTCACGCCATTCATGACGTTCGCCCATGTGATTATCAGTCGTGAGGAGATGTACAGACCATCTGACTCCATCTTGTCGGTGTTTTGATAGTGGAATCCGAGTTTTATCAGCTTGTTTTCCAGTTCGTCTGTTTCCTTGGTGAAGTCGAGTACTTTCATTGTGCCTCCTTGGTGATGTTGTCCTGTGTCGTGTCGATGACGCACGCCACATCCCCGTTGTTGGTGTTGCCGCTGATCTGCAATTAGTCTCCGAACTTTTCGAGAATGAGTACGCCTATGACGCCGATAATCCAAGCGATTATCAGGATGATTGTGATACCGGCCAGTGCGAGTAGTGGTATCCAAATGGGTGAGATCACCCATATCCATGAGTATGGGAATTGTCCCATGATTTTCAGGAGTGCCAGCACGCCGGACAATAGTAGTAGGATTGGTGAGCAGTTGATGTTGACTTTCACTTCAATCCTCCGTGTAGAAGGTGAGAACGTGTAGTTTCTTTCGGGCGTCCAATCGTTCTCCGAACATGCCGTACTGTTTGACTGGTTCGATTTGGTCTCGCATGTGATGCGCGTGGTAGGTGATGGTCTTGCCCTTGTCGGTGATGCTGATAGTGGCGGTCATCGGATGACTTCTTCCACTAGGGCGAGATTGCTTGCCGGAATGGTTTTGCTGACGCCGTTTCTAAGGTTCTTGAACGTGAATGACAATGGTTTCATGCAGTTCTCATCTTCGAAGTCGATGATGCATTCCATGTCATTCCAATGGTCAACCCATTTGGAGCCGACCAATCTGGGGTCGGCGTGAGTGTAGACGATGATGCCTTTCTTATGGTCGGTGTGCGAGTATGCGAATCCGAGATCATTGAGTTTGACCGCGTATGGCGGGTTGGAGAGGTCGATGTTCATGCTTGTTCCTCCTGTAGGAGCATCCAAATGTTCGTTTCCTTTTCGGGGTTTCTGACGGCGAGCTTGTACACGTCGGACAGCCGGTAGCGTTGCTTGCGCGTGTCTTTGACTGGCGTGACGGGTTTCAGGTCTCCCCTGCTGACCCAACTGCGCATGGTGCCGGGTTTGACGATGATGCCGCATTGCAGGAGCAGTCTGCGGATTTCGGTCTGCGTGCCGGTGATGTGCGTGGCGAGGAGTTTGCGTCGCCTGTTCTCACGGATGGCGGAGACCGGATACACTTGTCCGCAGTCGGGGCATTTCGGTGCGAACGTGGCGTTTGGAATGACTTTCACGATGCGATGGCAGTTGTCGGTCGGGCATTCGCCGATGATGATCTGGTCTTCGAGGGTGAAGTCGAGGAGTTCCTGGGCCTTGCGTCGGATACGGTGGATGATTCGCGCGTAGGTTGGTGTTGCCTTGCTGGTCTTCCACTTGTCGGTGAGCCGGATGTTGCGGATGAGTGTTTCGAGTTTCCGGTCGTATGGGGCGGTCACATTCAGGCATCGCGCGTATTCGTTGATGATGTCACGGAGGCTTGGAATGTCGTCCATGCCGTTGCCTTCGATGAGTTCGAACGCGGTTTCGCGTAATGGTGCCGGGGAGGTGGCGAGTCCGTTATGCCCGCCGCCTCCGCCGTTGCCTGTCTTGTCCATGCGGTTTGTGCGCCATTCGAGGTCTTGCAAGTGGTTTTCGAACCATTGCAGATCGAATTGGAGTTGGGTTTCGCAGGATGTGCAGAGGATATGCTTGTCGTCGGTTGTTTTCCAGCATGCCGCGCATGTGGTTTGCGTCAAGTGTTGGCTCCTTGGTTGCGTTTTGGGTGTGTTTGGTCTTGTTGCCTCAACCCTTTGTTTGCAACCGTTGGGCGACTTGTCTAGTATAGTGTGTGTGTCAGATTAGCGTTGGCTGTTCTCCTTCCGTTGGCGTGGCTGGTTCGGGGTCGTTGCGGTGGGCTTCGATTTGGAGTACGAGCCTCCTGTCCACATGCAGCAGGCGGCTTATCTCGTCCGCGTCGTAGTCGAGGTCCGCGTAGTGGAGGACCTGGTTCCGTAGGCTCATTCGTATTCCTTCTCCAAGTGTTCTTCGTACAGTATGACGAACACGATCATCACGTATGCTCCGCAGAGGAACGAGAGTATCGCTATGGATATAGGGTTCGCGTTGGCGGTGATTTGTATGATGATGATTGCGATCATCGCTATCGCGTTGACCGCGTAGGACGCTTTCTTGATTATGTACATGATCTTCTCCATGTCTTTGCTCATTCGTTTACCGCCTTCCGTGCGATTTCGAGCATTTCACGAGCGTCCCTGAGATAATTGGCTCGCATCTCCGGCTCGGCCAGAGTCCAGAAGCAGTCCTCACTGGGCATGACGTCTTCCCAGGCTGGTGCCATGTCCAACCACAACAGTTTTTTCGCCACGGCTTCGACCTCGGCTTCAGCCGGTGGAGCCGAGCAAGGAACGGCATTGGTCAGCTGTCTTTTCGTATGCGTTGATTTGTCCCTTCACGACACCATATGCGTCCATGTCACGCTGCATCAGAAGAGCGTTTGCAAGCCGCAGACCTTCGATCTCACGCTGCTCGCACCAGTCGATGACTTCCTGCAATGCTTTGTCTTTTTCACTCACGTTCGTTACCATGGTGTTCCTCCTTGTCTTGTGGATTGGAAGTGAATATCGCCGCCACTATCGCAAACAGCGTCAGCATCGCCAACACCGCCATCACGCCCAAGACGATGACGATGAAAACGCTTGAAATATTCCAGCAGACTTCGGTAAGACTCATGCGCTCATCTCCTTGAGGATGTTCACAGCTTTCACGCCATTGGCCAGATGCTTCTCACCGGCATTCACGCTGACGATTACCGGCTGATATACGCCTTCGACCGTCAATGATTCGCGGATTCCTTCCGTCGCGCCTCGTAGCTCCTTGCGAAGTTTCGACGGCACATGTTCCAGATACCCGTCGATGATCGTGCCCTCGTCGAGTTGGACTATCGCCCTATGCCCGGCGAGCGTGCTCATGAGCAGTGTCCGCCAGTCCGTCAATGATTCATGCACGTCGCTCATTGCCACATTCCTTCCTCGTTGGTGTCATGGTTAGTGCAGTCGAATATTCCGGCGAGTTTTCTAGCGGCCCGTCTCGCCTGCCGTAACGCCTTCCTACGACTGCCGTTGTAGTCCGCGAACAGGTATTCGCGCACTGCCGCATACCACCATGTTTCGTCGGGACTGCTCCAACTCCATAACGTCACCGTGTATCCTCCCAGCGTGTGGTCGGGCATTATGTAGGATTTGCGGATGCTCACGCAATATTCCTCATGCTCGGTCATTGGCCTGTCCCCTTCTTTTGCTTTTTGGCGAAGTAGTCACATATCACGTCATCGACTTTCAGCACCTTGCCGACTGCGAGAAGCCAAAGATCCAATGCTCGGCTTGGATATGGCGTGTCGCCGGTGGTCAGATGATTTTTGGGGCACTCGTAATGCATGACGGGCTTGTTCTTGTCCGTGAGACTGCGGCATTCCACGATGACTGGGCTTGCGCCGCAGTACGGGCATTTGACGTATCGGACTTCCCTATGCTTTCTGTTGAACATTCGTGGACTCCTCCTTGAATGATGCTTCCAACGTGTCGGCGAACACTCGCACTGCGTGATCTACCTTCTTTGCGAAATCCTTCTGCACGTGGGCTGGGATGATGCCTTTCCCGTAGTTTCCAATCGTTTCGCAGGTGGTCACGTAAATCGGTACGTCCACACGAACTTCCGCAATCTCAATCGGCGGTTCGAGCACCGTCACATGGAATGTGATGCAGCGGGTTCCCACTCGTTTTTCTTCACTCATTTGCTTTTCCTTGGTTCGAAGGTCTTAATAATCCGCTGCGAAGTATCACAGGTTACGCGCACCTCGTACGGCCTGTGACGGGAGTCGGCATGCTCCTGTGCTGCATCCGATGCCTCTTGGAACGTCTTGTACACTCGGCATGTGTGCAGTCTCATATCACCTTTCGGCCAGATGATGTAGCCGGTCCAGATGCTTGTGTCCAACGCGCCCATGCCGTCCAAAAGTGGTCGAATTCGACTACTTTTATCCTCTTCGTTCTGCACGAGATCACGCAGCTGGTCAAGATGCTTGTACCCAACGCCCATGCCGGTCACTTGTATTCCTCCACGGTGTCGCAGCCGATGGTCGTGCCGTGGTCGGTCAGACAGACCCATGTCACGTCGCCGGTCTTGACCGTCGTCATCCCGTAATCGGGATGCGTGGACGTATACCAAGACGCGTAGAGGCCGAATCCAGACAAAAGAACTATGGCGATGACCACCGCGAACGCGACAATCAGAGCTTTATCAACCTCGCCCAATCCGTCCATCACTCGCCATCCTTTGCGATGGCGGCACCCATGGCTTCCCGATACTTCTTCGTCCGTTGGAACCGGTCGGCGAGTATGTGCGCGGCCCTGTCGATGATCGCGTCCTTGCGTTCTTCGAGGAAGCTTTGCAAAGCGTTATCCAGCAGCTTCTCCCACATGAGTTCCCGCGAATACACGCTGGAATGCGCGAAAACACTGTCCACGGCTTTTTTGGTGAGCTTGTTAAGCACGTCCGTATAGGCGGATTCCTCAATACGGTTCTGGATGGTCTTGTCGTCAATGTTGATGGCGAACTGCACGATATGTTCCATGATTACTTTCCTTCCTTCTCGATCTCATTGATCTTTTCGGCGAGCGCCAAACGTACCGTCCATGCGGTTCCGCGCTCGAGTTCCAGCCAGAATCGTCCGAGATCGGCCCAGTTCTCAGTCGCCAGTATTTCGAGAAGCCTATCGGCCTTGGCGTGGGAGGCGCAGGCATTCTCTCTGCTCCATGCGGCGATTGGCGGCACGTTATGGTCGAGCGCGTCATTGATGAACCAGAGCGCCTTCTTGAGGTCTTCCACACCGTTCTTGTGTTGCCATCTGAAGCAGTATTGGATGGCTTGGCCCCAGTCGGAACTAAGCAGTCTGGATAGTTCGATGCATTCGAATGGGCCGTCCTTGTAGTGGCTTGGATTTATGTTGTCAGTCATTTAGCACCATCCTTGCCTTCTCGAATGCCTGGTTCACGATTTCCATGTGCAGTCGTTCGCCTTCCTTGGTTGTCTCGAACCGATCGTTCACTTGACGGATAAGCTTCTTGCGGAGCAGTGCCCTGCCGGTCTGGTTATCGACGGCCTGATATTGGCCTTGCATGTTGCTCACGTCAGTGAGCATTTCCTGCTGTTTCGGGCTGAGTGTCTGCATCATCGGTTCCTTTCGCAGATGGTTTCCAACGTCGGGTGGTATTCGTATGTGAGTGGATGCGAGTAGTAGTCGTTCCAGTACTTGTTGAAGTTTCGGTTGATGCCACGTTGGACGATGTTTGGCCGTCGTGTTGGCTCTTCCTTGTCTAATCGTTTGATCGCGTCGGCGGTCTCGATGCCTTGCTTGGTTGGCTTGTAGGTGCCGTCCGCGAGGGGGATGATGAGATTCCTGTCGATGAGGGAGCCTAACGTGGCTAACGGTTTCGCGTAGAATGCGGATGATGGCATTCGATGCGTTTCGACGATGTGGACAAGCATTGACGCTTGTGTGTTTCGTAATCGTTGTCCGTGGATGGTGTAGACGTTTCGTTTCATGACTGGTTCCTGTCGTTCATCGTCCGGTCGAACCGAATCCGTTTCCCCCGCGTTCCGTCGTGTCGGTGAATTCGACGACCTTGCGGATTCTGGGGGTTTCCACCGGCGTGATGACGAGTTGCGCGATACGGTCGCCGCAACGGAAGTTGATGCGGCTGGTGGATGTGTTATGCAGGATGACTTTGATCTCGCCACGGTATCCGGCGTCGATGATGCCGCCGAGGATGTCGATGCCGTAATTCCTGGCAAGGCCGGAACGTGGGCAGACTCGTGCCATGTAGCCTTCGGGCAGGTTGATCGCGATGCCGGTTCTCACTGTGATGCGGCCTAGTCCGTCGATGTGGAAGTCTTCGATGCAGTGTAGGTCGAGTCCGGCGTCCGCGTCGTGAGCGCGGGTGACTGTGGCGTTTGGGGTGATCGGTTGGATTTCGAGGGTTTCTAGGGTCATTTCACTGTCCTTGCTGGTTGCTGATGGTTTTGTATTCGGAGATGTCGCGGTTGAGGCAGTCGGTTGTGCGATGCGTGGTTTCGTGGCCGCAATCGTATGGGTCGCCGCCGTGGGCGAGTTGCAAGAGGCGGAAGCTGGTGAGGTCGAGTCGCCGGTGGCTGAGCTTGTGGAGGATGCCGCTCGTGTTGGGCATGTTCACGTCGAGCCATCGGATATCGAAGTGGACGTTGATTCCGGCTGGATGCATGAGACCGGGGTCGAGGCCCGTATCGACGAGCCAGACAAACATCTGCTGGTCCACGTTTCTGAGCGTGTCTTCCGCGTTCATGCATTCGCCGATGAGTCCGTTTCTGGAATGCATGTCGATGGTCGTGCTGTTGAACGCGCGGATTGGCGTGTTGTCATCGAAACGGATGACCCTATGGAATATCAGGGGGTCGTCGGCAAGTGGCACCTGAAGGCCCTTCATGTCGGTGATTCTGGCTTCGACTTCCAGTAGATTGTCGGACATTGGGTCGAGTCCGCTGGTTTCGACATCGAACCAGATGAGATAATTGTCGTCCATTGTTGGCTCCTTGGATTCACGTAATCGTTGGATATAGGTTTCCAGTCCGGTCAGGTCCACATGCGTGGGAGGCTGTGGTTCGAGTTCCTTGAGGATTTCGGCTTCCTTGTCCATCCGCCGCGTGTAACGCCAGTAGGCGGCTTTGCTTTCACGGATGCCGTACTTGTTGGTTTCCTTCCATTTGCTCATGGTGTTTTGAACAGGTCTCCCAGATCGTCGTCCACGGTTGGCTGGCGTGTGATGGGCTTGGATGCGATTTGCGGACGGTCGGCCTGTTCGAGGGCTTTGCTGACGGCTTCGCCCAACTCTTTAGCTTCCCGCGCGGTGCCGAAGATGACGCGACGTTTGAACTCCCAATAGTCGTCCGCCGTGACGTGATGCTTGGCGGCGAGCTGCTGGATGGTGTTCTCGTCGGGAATCCGGCCCGCACGAATTTTCTTGCAGAGGATGTTGACGTCGGCAGCACGCATCCACTTGTCCGATTTGGTCGCATAGAATCTCACGACCGCCGTCCGCATGTCTTGGATGTTGTTGCGCTTGTCGAGTTCGCGGTAGAACTCGTCCAATTGCAGGTCGTCCCATTGGGCGTTGCCGTGATGCGCGTTGATCGTGGTCAGCAACATCGCGGCCTCTCCTTTGGTTATCATCCTGTTCCTCCCATCGCCCGTTGGCGTTCCTCGTCGCTCATGTACTGCCATGCCCTGTTGAGGTTCGCCATGCGGTTCGATTCGTTGCGGCTCATCATGGTCGGATTGGTGCGGAGGGTGAGGGATGGTCGGATGTCGTATTCGTTTTCCCATCCCGCCGCGTTGAGCCATGTGGCCGCGTATTTGACGTATTTGGGTTCGGTTCCTTCGATCTCAACCTGTCTGGCATAGGCTCGGGCGCTGTTGATGATGGTGTCCGCGCCTGTGTCTTGGATGGCGTTCTTCCATGCTTTCCAGGCTGGACGCTTGTCAACGTGTCGTGGATACGCTTTCCAGAAGGTTTCGAAATCGGTGGAATACTTGTCGTCGGATTCCTGTCGTGCGCGGCTTCGGCGTTTGCTTGCCGTGTTGCGGGCCGTCCGGTCGGCGAGTTCTTTTCTGGTGTGGTTCCCGTTCGACTGGTATTCGTTGATGCGCACGCCGGTGATGGTCTGTTGGAACAGGCCGAGGTCGATGAGGGTTTCGATCTCCTGTTCGGATGCGCCAAGCGTGTACGTCAGCTGGTCGGCGTCGATGTCTCCATCCGTGAGGTTGCAGCTGCACCAGCTCAATGCCATGACGTAGATGAGCGCCGCTCTTGGCATTTCGTCGCGGAGTCTGCATATCCTCGCGTCGGCCCAGAATCCGTTGTCGAGTCGGGTGTAGCCGTCCCTCACTTCAGATTCTCCCGTCATGTCATGAGTCCTATCCCGATGTCGGTGAAGATGGTTATCGAACCGCCCTCCACTAGGGTCATGCCCAATATCCACATCCAGTCGCCTGACGGCCTGTTACGGTCGATGAGGTCCAACGAGCAGAGCATGATGACGAATCCGATGGCACTGACGATGAGGGCGCATGTGGCGACTATCGCGGTCATGATTGTCCTTCCGGTCCGAGTGGCAGTCCGTCGTTGAGGATGAGGGCTAGGTTCTCCAAGGTGATGCAGACGTATTGTCCGCTCCGCCCGATGAGGTCGATGTCGAATTTTTCAGTGAACCGTCCGGTCAACGCGCACATGGTGTGGTAGGTTTCCAGATCCGTGTATGCGAGCTGTTGGCCGATTCGTTCGAGCGTGGACAGGCCGACGCGTGGCTTCTTCTGCACGACCCACGGGTAGGGGCTGTCAAGGTTTCCGGCCTCCTCGACCGCCTCGTTGTAGTGTTTCGTGGCGTCGAGGCGTTTGGTGTTCTTGACTTCCACGCATACCGGCTGCCCGTGGAAGAAGATGTTCGCGATGTCGCCTAGGTCGTCGCTGCCGTGGAGACGGCGGCGGATGATGCGTTGGTCGCCCAACGCCCATTGCAGGTAGTGTTCCACCGCCGTTTCCATTGCCGTTCCGGCTTTTTTGGCCGACTGTCGGTTGCGTGACATCAGAACGCCGGTTCTCCTGCGGGCTGACTAAATCCGTCGAATCCGCTGCCACCCCACGGGTCGGGGCCTGCCTGCTGCGGCGTGGCGGGAGCGGCTGTGGATGTGGTCTGGCGTTGGCCGCACTGCTGGCTTGCGTTCACCAGTTGGGCGGTGCCCCATCGGAGACTCGGACCGATCTCGCGGACGTTGACCTTCTGCGTGTAGTGGGTGACGCCGGACGAATCATCGAAACGATCATCGGACTCGTTGCCGATGACGATATATTCGTCGCCTTCCTTGATGCTGTTTTGGATGTGCGTGGCGAGATCGTTCCATGCTTCGCAGGTGCGTGAGCAGGATGCGCCGTAACCCCATGAGCCGTCCGGGTTCTTGACCCTGTTGGAGCAGAGGATGCGGAACTGGATGTAGTTCTTGCCGTTCTTCGTGGTTCCGGCGTTGAACAGGTTGCCGTCCTTTTTGATTTTGACGATTCGTCCCACGAGGATGATGGTCGGAGTGCTCATTGCTTGTTCTCCTTGTCGTGTCGTGGATGGGTTTCGAGTCCGACCCATCCCTGCTGGTCTTCGGCTTTCATGTTTTTGAGACGGTCAGCCGTCTTGTGGCTGTTGGACGCTTCGACGTTGCACATGATCATGTGGCTTCGCGCGGCGGCGCAAGTGCTTTTGCCGCATTTACGGCAGTATGGGATGAGTCCCGTCTTGACTGGATCGTGACGCACGCAGTACGCGCACGTGCATCCGGCTCGTCTGGTGATGTTCAAAAGTTCGCCTCGCAGACCGCTTCCTTCGGCTGTTTGAGACCGAGGGTGCAGTAGTGGAGAGGCATGTCGTTTCGGACGCGTCTCTCGGACACGACCTCGCCACCAAACACCGGTACGAGTGGTGAATCCCATGGGTCCTTCATCTGTAAGTCGAAGTCCGGTCCCATGTAGGCGATGAGCTTCCACACGCCGCAACTGTTGAGGTGGTATAGGTTCGTCTTGTCCTTGTTGCGGTAGAAGCCCGGACGGGTCGGCAGTTTCTTCTCGCTGAGGCGTTCGAACGGGAATCGTTTCGAATGGCCGCTGCTGACGGCGAATGCCTCGGTGGTCTGCTGCAAGGCGTGCGGCGGAACGTTGCCGTGATGGTCCAGGATGGGCGTCCAAGTGTCGCCCGTGTGGAGCCATACGCTGCCGGTCGCGGCCTTGTAGAATCCGTTGGCCTTGGGAAGCTGCTTCTCCCACTCCTCGGCTTGGGTGTCGTCGGTTGGCTTGTCCTCGTCGGCGGTGGGGGTCTCGACCTTGACGAGCGTCGCCTTCCAATCGGAAACATCCAGCTCCACGCCGTCGTCGGGATTCTCTTCGATGGAGATGATCGTGTTCCAAGTGACGTTCAGGTCACGGTCGAATCTGATGGCCGGGCATAGGATTCCCTTATCGTCGTCACGGACGACGAAATACTCGTTGTCCGTGATGATGAGCGACAATGCCATGAGATCACGGAGCGCGGGATCGTCGCAGGCGAGCGCGTCGTCCATGTCGATGTGCTTCAGCTTGCCGGCGACATGCTGTACGCCTCCGACTTCGACGGTGACGGTCATGTTGGCTGTCGAGATTCTGAGCGCGTCGCCGTAGGTGAGTTTCTTCGGGTCGTATTTCATTGTGCTGCTCCTTGCTGCTGCATGTGCTTGTGGTATTCGTTGATGAATGTTTGTGCCTGCACTGCCGTGAGGCTCACGCTCGTGACCGTCTGGTCGTGGAGGATTTTCTGGATGAACGCGTCAGCTTCATCCGGTTTGATCTGGCAGGCGCGGAGGATGTCGGTGACTGTCTTCAACTGGTCGGGACTGGCGAGGCCATTGGGTGGAGCCTGGGCGGCGACCTGCTCCGGCTGGCCTTGACGGACCTGCGGAGCGTATTGGCGTGGCTTCTGTCGTGGCTGCTCGTCAACCACTTCGGCTTCGACCATTTCCTCTTCGGTCTCGTTGTTGGTCTGCTGCATCTCGTCGGTCGTGTACAGGCCGCTCAAATCCTGCGGGAACGCCTTGCGTAATGCGAGGGCTTCCGCGCATTTCGCGATCATGGTCACCGGTTTCGAAGCCCACATGCTGGTGGGGACCTGCCTGTGGAGATTCTTGTCGTAGCGGGTTCCGACGTATTCCCTGTAGAGGGCCACGCCGGTGAACTCGCCTTCGCCACGGCGGACGGTGACCTTCGCCGCGACCGGAGGGGTCTGGGCGATCCACACGTCATGCCAGACGCCATCCTCTCCACACCAGAGGGTTTCCGGTTCGCTGAACAGTTCATGGTTCCTGTCCGCCGCACGACGGGCGATGAGACGGAAACCGTCAATGCCGACTTGGATTGTCTGCTTGGAAACATATTCGTTGCCTTGCTTCTGACGGCGTTCGATCAGGTAGATTTGACGGCTGAAAGGGTCAAGTCCGGTACGCTGGCATTGGTGCAGGAACACCGCCAAGTCGGCTGGCTGCGCGTTCTGCACTCCAAGCTGGGACAGTGCCGCGAGCTGGGCGCGGCTCCAAGTGTCCTGCTCGTTGGTGATGGTAAGGCTTTTGCACATGGCTACTCTTCCTTGGCTGAAGTGAGCATCTGGAACATCTTCGGGACTATCTCGCTGGTGAACGCCTTGTCCGCGAATCCTCTCGTGGTGCGAAGCGTTACGGTCTGGGCGCGTCCCGGCTTGAACTCGACGCCGGGTGGGAGTTCGCCACCATGGTCAGCGATCATGGCTTTCAGATAGGCTTCCGACTTCGCTTCGGGGCGTGGCATCCACACGGCCTCCGCCGCATCGTTCCCACCGGGGATGAGGAACTTGCTGTCATGCAGCATGGCACCATACGCACGCTCGTCAACGACCTCGTAATGGCCTTCGGTGCCTTTGCTGAGACTGATTTCACCCGCATCCATTCCGGCGAACACGGCGTGCTCCTTATCGCCGCCGTCATGCGAGCGCCGCCATTCTTCCTTTGCGGCTTTGAGGGCTTCGGCGCTTCGTTTGTTCAGTGCGGTGAGTCCGGCGATGGTGGAGTTGAGTTCGTCGGGGCGGAGGCTGCTGAAGTCGTATTTGGGGGTGTTGGTCATTGTTGTTCCTTGGTTTGGTGTTCGATGGTGTCTACTGCGAGCTTGTAGAAGCTCACGTCGGTTTTGAGGGTTTGGTTCTCGTATTGGAGTCGTCTGTTTTCCGTGGCGAGTTTCCGGTTTTCGTTCCAGAGGGCGTGGATGGTGAGCGCGCAGTCGTCTAGGAAGTCGTCAACTTGGTTGGCGTCGTATCCCATGAATGGGAATGAGAGTCGGAATTGTCTGTCGCGCACGTCTTTCGGGGTGACTAGTCGTCTGGCGGTCATTGTTTGATCTCCTTTGCTTGGTCCTTGATTTCGTAGAATCGGAGTAGGAGTTCCTTCTTTGTGAAGAGTTTGTTTTGGCCGGATTGGTATCCGAGGAACCCGTACAGGTCTTCGAATGTTTTCTTTCCTACCTTCGTGAAGGCGATTGCCTCGTCTTTGGTGAGGATGCCGTCTTCGAAGATGATGGGTGCCGTCAATTTGTGTGTGCTCCTTCCTTGGATTGGTGGTTGGTGTAAGCGGGTTGCGGCATGACGCTGGACGGTTGGCTCGCAAAAGGGTGTGCGGGGCGACTGGGAAAATAAGGGAAACCAGTCTGGCCGACCATCGTTCCCGATGCGGGACGGAGAAAACCAAGTGAAAAACTTCGTCCCGATGGGTGGCGTTGACGTCATGCCGCTGGCGTCCAAGCGCGGATTCGGACCGCGAGCCGTTCAAGATCATCGTCTTATGCCTTTTAGAAAGGAGAAGATGTGGTGTCTGGTTCGATTGGCGATGGTCTTGTGGTACGGTTCCTGTTCCCACTGCGTGGGCTTGGACGATTGCCGTGGCGGCGCGTGTATGCAAACGCTTGTGACGGTTCGTTTGGATGTGTTTCGCCACGGCATGGGACATCATGGGATGTTCCATCTTTGCCAGCCGGTGAACGTGGATATTCGATAAACGTCCAATTTTCCATTGTTTGATTGTTTATCGGAGTGGCTGGCGAAGCTTATGGGTCCCCATCCGGGTTGCAGGCGGATGGGGAAGAATCAGTCGTTGTCGGCGAGCGCCTTGGCGATGGCCGGCATACCTGAGAAGTTCAACGGGATGAGAGGGAACGCTGAATCTTGGAAGTCTTTGACCAGTTCGCTCCAGTGGCGGTATCCACTGAATAAGTTGACACCGTAGGTAAGTTCAGCCCAATTGTGGATTTTGCTCATGACGCCCGGCTTGTTCTTCACGTATGACCATGTGTCGTCCATGTCATGGAGAATCAGGTATGGCGAGCCGTCGCGTGGAATGAAGAATCCATGCGATTGCGGTTCAGGTGGCAGTGGCGTTTTCTCCGGTTCCATATCGTCGGATTCGGGGTTGATGCCCGCTACTGTGAGACGGTCGAAGAGGACCAGCGCGTAATCCTGCATGATATAGGATTGAGCCATCATCAGGGAGGCTTCTCTTACGGTTATGTGTCCCCGTTGGCCGTTATTGTATTTTTCGATGATGTCGTTGATCTTGTTGATTCTGTCTTTGAGTTCGTGGAACTCCTCGACCATGCGGGTCTTGTAATCGTCTTCCATTACTGTCTCCTATCGTGATTGACCGTGAACGTCGGAAGCCCATTGGATGAACGCAGCCAGTTTCGATTCTGGAATCGCATACAATGTGCTCGTCTTTTTTCCGTCCTTTTCGACGATGGATGCGCCTTTCCGCTCGTTGATGCGGAACACGCAGTGTCCGCCAGTGTCAAGAACGAACTCCTGTGGTGGTGCGGGAGGATTCAACAACGTCATTCCGCCACCTCCGCGTCAAGCGCCTTGTCTAGGGCGATCTCGCCAAGACGCTTGTGCAGTAGTGCCAACCCCTTGCGGGTTATGCGCACGGTGGGAGGGAAGGCGAACTCCGTGCCATCATCCTTGACTCCATGCTTTTGGGACATGACCATCACGAGATGACCGGCAGTGCAATGCTCTGCGGTTGCCCGCCAAGAGCCACCGGATTTGAAAATCCAGTTATGGTCGGCCATCCACTCGCGTAACTGTTTTTCCTTGATGGGGGTTCCGGCGTTCGACAGGACCTTTGCCGCGTCGCGGACAAGCAGCCTGTCTTCCACGTTCGTGAAATCATCAAGCGCTTGAGCCTTCGGTTCCAGTTCCTTGACCTTCTCCTGCTCCTCCTTCAACTTGGTGGCGAGCTGGATCAAGAAGTCCGGGCTGGTGAGCGCTTTGTCCAACGTCTGCTGGGTCATGTATGCGCCATGCTTGCGGATGGACGGCAGCACCTCGTGTGTCACCCAGCGTTGGAACTCCTTCGCTTCCGGCTTACGCGAGCGCATGATGAGCTTGTACAAACCAGGCTCAGAGATGATGAGAGGCGCACGCCCCGGCTGATTCCAAACCTCCGAATTACGGAGGTTTGTGATTTCGTCATCATCAAGAGCTTCGCGGAGATGATTTGTGTCAATGCCGAGGATGTTACATGCGCCCTTGGCGACGAACCAAGGCTCCCCCGCCATGTTGGTCAGGGCGCGTAATGATTCGCCCTTGAACTCGAATCGCTGGATTTCAGTGTTCACTTGGAGTCTCCTAGTATTCGACGGCTTCGATGCGGGTGATGAAGAAGTGGATGCCGGGGGCGCATTCGTTCCACCGGTTGGTATCGAAGTCTTCGACGTGCACGGTTTCGCCTTTTTTGTAGGTGAAGTCTGGGTCGAATGAACTGTATGCCGTGGTGTCTGGTGGAAGGCTGTTGCCTTGCCTGTCTTGCAGGTCGAGCACTCGCGCTGTGCTGGCGCGGCATTTGCGTCCGGTGCTGTTGGAGCGTTTTGCGTCGGATGGAATGAGAAGTTTTACGATGATGGGCGCTCCGTCGAGTGCGAGGGCTTTTTTCCAGCCGATGATGTCGCCTTCATCCGGAAGGATGCTGGTTTGGGCGACGGTGAGTTCCGATAGGTTTGCACCGCGCAGGTCGGCACCGAGTAGGTCGGCACCGAGTAGGCAGGCACCATACAGGTTGGCATCACACAGGTCGGCACCGCGCAGGTTTGCACCGCGCAGGTCGGCGCGGAACAGGTCGGCACCGCGCAGGTTTGCACCGCGCAGGTCGGCGCGGAACAGGTCGGCACCGCGCAGGTTTGCACCGCGCAGGTCGGCGCGGAACAGGTCGGCACCGCGCAGGTTTGCACCGCGCAGGTCGGCGCGGAACAGGTCGGCACCGCGCAGGTTTGCACCGCGCAGGTCGGCGCGGAACAGGTCGGCACCGCGCAGGTTTGCACCGCGCAGGTCTACATAGCGCAGGTATGCACCGAGTAGGCAGGCGGTTCCGTATTTTTTGAGGATGGCTTCGATGTTTTCGCCTTCGAGAGTGCCGTGTGGTGTGGTGATTTTCATTGTGGTTCCTTGGCGTGTGTGGTGTGATTAGGCGGTTTGTTTGATTTGGGCGATTTCTCCGGGTTGGAAGCCGAATGCTTTGTAGAGTCCTATGAGCATGAGTGGTGTGCATTCGTTGGTTTTTTTGGCTCTGGCTAGGACGCTTTCGCTGACTCCTATTGCTCCGGCGAAGGCTTCGTCCGTTTTGAGGCCGCTCATTTGTTTGGTTCGGTCTAGGAAGCCGTCTCGGAACTGCATTTTGTATTCAGCCATCAGTGATTCCTTTCGCAACCTGCAATATTTCTTTTGCTTTCTGCAATTCATATAATCGCATATTGCGAAAAAAGTCAAGCGAGAAGCGACACTCGGCGTGTTGCAAGTTCAGAAGAAGTATTGCATAATGCAAAACATGAGTATTGCAACATGGTATAAAAAGACAGTCGGGCCAGATACGGTTAACACCGTGGCTGACAACACCGGAATAGTCCCTTCATCCCTCTATCGGCAGCTCCCAGAGAAACTCTCTCCGGAAAATGTCGTGAAAATCGCCCGCGCATACGGAGTTTCAGCTATAAACGGTCTAGTCGCGCTTGGGCTGCTGGATGACAGTGATATATCACAACTACAAATATCAGATGCACTAATAAACGCTTCGAATGACGAGCTGCTTCAGGAACTCGCACGCCGTCTCAAGGAGAACGCGGACGCCGACTGGGTGAACAGTCCGATCATCTACCGTGAAGAGTTCGACATGGCCGCGAACGACGATCCGAACGCGAGACTCGAAGCCGAAACACCGGAAGACTGACGACAGCAATGAATATGGCGGCGGTATTCACTCGTGATGCCGCCGCCTAATAATACGAAGGGAACAATGTCTCGAATCACCATCGACGTTTTGGAATGTCAGGCCGAGCACATGGGTTTGAAGGTTTTGGAATCCGATATTCCAGGCACTACCTGCGGATTGTATTGCGACCGGCTGCGGACGATATGGCTTGCCGACTGGTTGAACGACCGGCAGAGGCTCTGCACCCTATGCCATGAGCTTGTGCACGCGAAGTATCGTGATCTTGGCTGCGGCACGCGGTTCGGCGTGAAGTGCGAGCGTAGGGCGCGGCGCGAGACGGCGTTGACGTTGATAAGCCCGTCCGAGTTCGCCATGGCCGAACGGACGTGGGACGGCGACACCTGGCATATGGCGGCGGAGCTGGACGTGACCATGCAGGTTCTCACGGACTACCGGCAGATTCTTTCCGAACGCACCCGCATCATACGCTCGTGCGGTAGATTGTAGGTATCGTACCTTGGAGCAAAGGAGAACTAAAATGAGCGAACCAACACCGCAACAGCCACAGTATGTGCCACAGGGCGCACAGCAAGCATATCCGCAACAGACGCAGTATCAGACCGCACCACAACAATCGCCCGTACGGCAGCGGCCCGTAAATCGTATGAAGCGCGTAAGCGTTCCCGTTGCCGGATTGGTGGCCATGGCGGTATTCGATGTGCTTGGCGGTTTCTTCCTGCTGGGATTTCTGGTGAATGTGCTGGGTTCGGCATCTACGGCTTCGAGCGTGGATTTCTCTCAGGTAGCAGACAAGTGCGGCAACCAGTCGGCCATGATGTCAGGTGACGACGATTCCCTATCCGCTGATATCACGTACGACGGCATCGACGACACGAAGGCCAACAAGGCATACGAATGCCTCGTCAACGAACTTGGCATTCCCAGCTCGACCGCCAACAAGATAGACAACACGCGAACGTTGGACGGTATGCAGTCGGACACATGGGACAAGATCAAGGTCACATGGTCGTATTCCGCCGACATGGATTCAGACTTGGACGGAGGAACACTCAGTATGACGTTCGAGCATGTGGAGTGATCGTCGTTTCTATCGTTTCCACGTCTTCGGAGCCAGGGATTTTCGTTCTGGCTCTATTGTGGCGAACGCTTGGATTTGTGGTGTCGTCGAACAGCATGATGTGACCGCATACAAAAAAACGGGGACATCCCTTCTATGAGGATGTCCCCGTTTTTTTATATATCAGACGGCCACCGGTGCCTTGATCGCGGGCCATGGGTCATAGTCGGTCAAATGGAAGTCATCATACGTGTACGCGTCGATGCCAGACGCCTTGTCGATGCTCATATGCGGATACGGGCGCGGCTCGCGTTCAAGCTGCTTCACGACCTGTTCCAGGTGGTTCCTGTAGATGTGGGTGTCTCCGCCCACCCAGATGAACCGTCCTGGCCTGTAGCCGGTCTGCTGGGCGACCATCATGGTCAGGAGCGCGTATTCCGCGATGTTGAACGGCACGCCGAGGAACATGTCGCAGGAGCGCTGGTACAGCTGGCAGTCGAGCTTGTCGCCGCGCACATGGAATTGGAACAGGCAGTGGCATGGCGGCAATGCCATCCGGCTTAGGGATTCGACGTTCCAGCTGTTGACGATGATGCGGCGGGAGTGTGGGTCTTCGCGGATGGTCTCGATGGCGTTGGCGATCTGGTCGATGCCGCCGAGGTCGGTCGGCCAATTGCGCCACTGGCATCCGTAGACGGGTCCCAGATCGCCGTTGGCGTCCGCCCATTCGTCCCAGATGTGCACTCCGTGCTCCTGTAGCCAACGCACGTTGGTGTCGCCTTTGAGGAACCATAGAAGCTCGTAGATGACGCCTTTGAGGAAGACCTTCTTGCTGGTAATGAGGGGGAAGGCTTTGGATAGGTCGAACTCCATGCGCGTGCCGAACAGGCTTATGGTGCCGACGCCGGTACGGTCGTTGGACGGGATGCCGTTTTGGAGCACGTCGAGAAGGAGGTTTTCGTATTGGTATTCGCCGCTCCACTTGTGGAGGTGGTCGGCTTTGGAGAGGAACGCTTCTTGTTCTTCGGCGGATTCGGATTGCATTGGGGGCGGATTGTCCTTCGTGGTTGCGTTTGGGGAGATGGGCGGCGGGGAGATGCCGACCGGTCGCGGAGTGCCTGCTGGCGGTTTGTCAAGCCGTTTGGCTGGCTTCTGACGCGATTTTAGCACGCGGACTTTCTTTTTGATGTGTTAATTACGAGCGAAGCGAGTAATTAAAACATTTTTTCTTTCTCGCAGGTTAAGTAAACTCTTGGGTTAATTCAAGTTCTTATAGGTTTACTTAATTCTAATATCATAAGAGTAGGTTTACTTACTAGTATTACCGTGTTTTTGCCGTTTTTTGGCCTGTTTTATGTGCTGAAAACGGCGTCGTTCCAACGTTTTCTCGACCTTACGGGGGTTGCGGTCATTTGCGGTCACGCTGCGGTCACCGATGACCGCAACACGCAAATTTGAAATCGTTGGAAAATGGCGGTTTTTATGTTACGAACATGTAACGAGAGTGTTAATTCGTGTAAAGGGGGTATGTTTTGCGTGTTTTCGGCACCGTGCCAACGGTATTTATGTAGACTTTGTGGAGTCTCACATAGTGAGACAACCATACCCCCTTACTGGGTTTTGGATGACGAACCGAAACATTCGTCCGGCTGTACGCACAGAATCTACGTCCGCTGCGGTCTCTCCTGTCCGTAGCCGCCTTTCCGTTCTCTCCCCCACTTCCGGGAGAGAATCGTCCTGCCCCGATGGTCGCGGGCGCGTCCATGCGTGCGGCACGGTCGGCATCGAACGGTCGGAGGACGGCACTCTTCCGACACGCGTGAAACGCCGGTGCGCGGCCCGCGTTCTCTCCCGTTCCCTCCGCGTTCTCACCCGCCCATGTGATACGCCAGCGGCCATACGGCGGACGACACCGACCATCCCACAGAGCGCACGCTGAACGCTTCATCGCCGTGTCGCGGCCCTTTTCTTGGTTTTTCTGTGATGACATGGCGAGTTTGTCTGAGAATTGGAGAGAACATCCGCCTCTCACTCCCCTGACGGCTCTTCCAATTCCGACTGGAAACCTTACTCCCATAAGGGTTTCCGCCTAAGCTCCTGCGACTGGGCTTGAACCAGTGACCGTCCGATTAACAGTCGGATGCTCTGCCAACTGAGCTACGCAGGAATATTCTCCTGTTCTAAGCTTCTCCCCGACGAAAATCAGGAAAAACCTAAAAACGCGCTCCTGCGACTGGGCTTGAACCAGTGACCGTCCGATTAACAGTCGGATGCTCTGCCAACTGAGCTACGCAGGAATGTGCTTCCTGTACGGAATTGCTTCCGTGCACAAGTCACATATATTACACAAATCCTTTGTCTTCGCAAATCGAGTGTCGCACAGCGTGTCGCGACATCACCATTCGAGTTCCGCGATGTCCATCGGATGCTCGTTGACGTCGACGGCGGTGACCTTGCCATCATGCATGCGGATCACACGGTCCGCGATCGGCGCGATCGCGGAATTATGGGTCACGATCACCACGGTGGCGCCTTTCTTACGGCTCATGTCCTGCAGAATCTGCAGGACCTGCTTGCCGGTGTTGTAGTCCAACGCGCCGGTCGGCTCGTCGCACAGCAGGATCTTCGGATTCTTCGCCACAGCTCGGGCGATGGCCACACGCTGCTGTTCACCGCCGGAAAGCTGCGCGGGAAAATTGTCGACACGATCGCCGAGACCGACGTCTTCCAACACTTTGACGGCATCCTGAGCATCGGAAACGATCTGCGAGGCGAGCTCGACGTTTTCCTTCGCGGTCAAATTCGCCACAAGATTGTAGAACTGGAACACGAAACCGATGTCCGTCCTGCGATAAGCCGTCTGCTGTTTCGGGGAATAGTTGGAAATGTCGCGTCCGTCGATGACCACGCTGCCTTCTGAATTCGTGTCCATGCCACCCAAAATGTTGAGCACCGTCGACTTGCCCGCGCCCGACGCGCCCAGAATGATGGCCAGTTCGCCTTTTTCGATGCCGAAGCTCACATCATCGTTCGCGGTGATGGTGGTGGAACCCATTTGGTAACGCTTGTAACTATGCTGCATTTCGATATATGCCATTTTGGTCTCCATTCCACGCCGAAAAATCCTTGACTCCCAATATTACGACTACAGTAGGGATTGTTGCTCATAGACGACGAGGAAGGGAACGTTATGGACATCGCCGACGACGCCGACCGTTTGCAAACACTGCTGTACAGCGCTTACGATTCCGATACCGTGCGCGAGATGGAACGTCCGCTGCTTGACGACGGCGTGCCGCTGATGCGCATGGCCGCCTCGGCTGCGGCCCATGTGACCATGACACTGCTCGATGATGAGGACCTCGCCGTCGAGGACGCGCGGGTAGCCCTCCTTGTAGGGGCGGGAGATAATGGCGGCGACGGTCTATACGCCGGCGCGGAACTGGCGAACGAAGGCGCGCATGTCACCGCGATCGCCGTGGGACGTTCCCTGCACGAGGAGGCGTTCGGCGCGTTCGTGCATGCCGGAGGCCGTGTTCTCGTACTTGATCCCGCCGCCGAAATCCCAGGATGCACCACGGGTTTTTCCGCGGGAGAGGCCGGAGAACGACTGCAGGCCGCCGTTGAATACGTTCAGGGCTCCCATGTGATCATCGACGCGATGACCGGAATCGGCGTAAGCGGCGCATTGCGTGGCATCGCAGGCGCCATCGCTTCCTCCTTGGGATTCGATGGCGAACTTCCCGACAGGCCCGCCCTGCCGAACAACGAGCCTTCCTCCGCCCTGCCGCTCGTCGTAGCGATCGACACGCCGTCCGGCGTTGGCGTAAATGACGGTTCGCTTCCAGGACCGTACATTCCTGCTGATGTTACGGTAACATTCGGCGCGATGAAGCCGTGCGCGATGGTGCCACCCGCCTCATACGCATGCGGCCGCCTCACTTTGGTCGATTTCGGTTTCGACATTGATGATTGCGTCCCCGCGGCCGAAATGACGGACGGCGATTTCGTAACGGATTCGATTCGCCTTCCGCAACTTTCGGACGGCAAGTATTCGCGTGGAGTGGTCGGCTTGGTGACCGGCTCCGCCCGTTACCCC
>UMET01008667.1_pt1 | contig 50793 bp, 60 predicted proteins | sample 1964821 | NCBI WGS metagenome assembly UMET01 (sample SAMEA4836027, study PRJEB28245) | human gut metagenome | biome: gut microbiome; material: fecal sample | place: Denmark | collected 2008
GCCTGTATAGGCAGGATAATATGGATAAATCAAATAATCAAAAAAACTGTAAACACGACAGAGAATAATCTCTAGACAAAATTGATTAGTAATTGTCGAATTTGAATAAATTATATAAAAGGAGCATAAAATTTTTACAGAAAGCATTATTGACTTTCTTCTTTGTACTTGTTAATATATTAGTAGAAAGAAAGTTTACCACTGACCGATATGTGGTATATAAATGGTCGGGGTGTGCGTTTAGTCCTTCGCCGAAAGGCGGGGGACTTTTTCCATATTTCATAACTGTTCAGTACTGCCCTCGCGAAACAGCAGATGACTGAATAGTTGCACCGAAAATACAGCTAAAAGAAGGTATGTTCTATGTTACCAACAAGAGAAGAAGCTATGGCATTAGTCCGGGATGGTCTGTCATGCAATCCTGGAGCCTGGGGAAGACATTGTTTAACAGCTGCGCATTGTGCCGAAAAGATTGCTAATGCATGTGGCGATATGGATGCTGAAAAGGCATATATCTTAGGCTTGCTGCACGACATCGGAAGAAAATTTGGAGTAAGACATCTGGGACATGTTTCCGATGGTTATACATATATGAAATCTTTAGGATATGATGAAGCGGCAAAGATTTGCCTGACACATTCCTTCAATGCTCAAACCGTGGATGAATATATTGGAAACTTCGATGTTTCAGAAAAAGAATTAACGCTTATCAAAACAGAATTGGCTAAAGTTATATTTGACGAATACGATTGGCTGATTCAATTATGTGACAGTCTGGCAGGCGCAGAAGGCGTTCTCGATATTGAGGCAAGAATGAATGATGTAAAGAAACGATATGGCTCTTATCCGCAAAAGAAATGGGATTCTAATATACATTTGATGCATTACTTTGAGGCAAAAATGGGGCAGAATATTTACCTTGTCTGCGAGAAGGATACATTTGTGCCGAAAGAGATTTGATAACAGATTTATTTTCTTAAAAAATGCCGTATTTATGCGGCTTTTGGCGTTTTTCAACGCCTATCACATCTTCATTAAAGAAAGGAGAAACTAGTATGATCAGAGTAACAGTGTGGTACGAAAACGTACAGGAATCAGGGGAATTCCGGGAGGATCTTTTCGCAGGTGCGCCTGAGGAAATGAAAGAAAACATGAAAAACTGGCTTCCGAAATGTGCAGAAGAAATTAAGAAAGTCTACCCGAAGGGCGTTATGGGAACCGTAGTGGAACATTTGGAAAAGTGCCCGGATTTTCAGGTTACCTCTGTAAATATGTACATGCCCGAATATGGACTGCCGGATGAACTTCTGAACAACACCGATGTACTGATCTGGTGGGCTCATGTAGCTCATGAAGTTGTGCCGGATAGTCTGGTAGCAAAGATCCGTGAACGCGTATTGAAGGGAATGGGATTTATTCCGCTGCATTCCGCACATCCCAGCAAACCGATGCAGGCGATCTTAGGAAGTTCCGGTACACTAAAATGGAGAGAAGACGATTACTGCCGTGTTTGGAATCTGAACCCCACTCATCCTATTGCGCAGGGAATTCCAGAGAGTATTGAACTGCCAGGAGAAGAAATGTACGGGGAATTCTTCGATATTCCGAAACCGGATGATCTGGTATTCATGAACTGGTACCGAGGCGGCGAAGTATTCCGCAGTGGATGCACCTGGACACGCGGATATGGTAAAATTTTCTACTTCCAGCCGGGTCATGAGACAGCTCCGTCTTATCACAACCCATACGTTTTGAAAATCATTGAAAATGCAGTACGTTGGGCTGCACCGGTTATGTGGCGCAACACTCTGGATTGCCCCAATGCAGTAGAATCACCGGAGAGCAAAGTACAGAAATAGTACATCCAAATCAAATGCCAGAAAAGAGACTGTTGTCATGAACGACAACGGTCTTTTTTTATTAGGAAAATTAATTTTCTTGCTAAATTTTAATCAGTAGTTAAAAAAGCGACGTTCCAATTAAACAAATGCTTAATTGTAAACACACCTCAGGAAAGATATAATGGAAGTATATACAGGAGGTAACCACCATGAACATTGGCAAACAGATAAAAAATTATAGAAAAAATGCGAGCTTGACTCAGGAACAGGTAGCAACTTATTTAGGGGTTTCAACCCCCGCGGTAAATAAATGGGAAAAAGGAAATACCTATCCGGATATATCATTACTTCCAGCGCTTGCCCGATTATTAAAAATTGATATGAATGAATTATTTTCATTTCGTGAAGAACTAACAGAAACAGAAATTGGATTATTTGTCAATGAACTTTCAGAAATATCCTTAACAAACTTTACGGAAGCATTTGAAATGGGTAAAAGTAAGATACAAGAATATCCTCATTGCGATTTGCTGATTTATTCGACTGCGACTATTTTAAACAGCACTTTACTTTTATCTGATGTTGATGATGAAAAAAAGTCAAAATACAACACGGCAATCATTGACTGGTTGGAACAGACTTCAAATAGTCAGGTGGAAAAAGTGCGAACTTCAAGTATTTTTATGCTCGCGGCAAAATATATCCAAATGGAACATTATGAAGATGCAAGTGTTCTTTTAAATAAAATTCCTGATACAGCAATAGATGCAACAATTATGAAAGCAAATGTATTAATCCATCAGGAAAGTATCGATGCTGCTGCACTCTTTCTGGAAGGAAACCTCCTGAAAGCAATTACAAATATTCAGAGCTATTTATATAAATTGATAGAGCTAGAAGAAGAAACCGGAAACCATTCCAAAGCAGAGGAAATTGCCGAAATCACAGCCCAAATGGTATCACTGTTCGGTCTATGGAATTACGGCAAAGTTGTTCCCTATCTGTTGATTGCCGGATATCGAAAAGATGTAGAAAAATCCCTTCAGTTACTCAGAAAAATATTGGATGAAGCACAAAATCCTTGGAACATGATAAAATCACCTTTGTATTACAGATATTCGGATACGGTGCAGGGAAAAGCCTTTTCTGGTCTTGGAAATAATTTTATTCGCGCATTAGCTTCGGAAATTGAAAGCCAGAAAAGCTATGAATACTTGCGAGGAAATAAAGAACTGGACACAATTTTTGAGGAATACTTAAAATAATAGGTAATAACTTTCTGACAGTTCTCCGTAAAATCCACATTGAATTTTACATCTTTTTGCGTATAATGAAAGTAAGACGTGGAGGGCAGACATGCGGCAACATACATTTATAAAAAGAGAATTAATCAATAAAGGCTGGTCGGGAGATAAAAAGTATTGTATTTTTGATACGCAGGAAAATAAGTTCTTTCTTCGTATTTCTCCCTACGAACAATATGAGCGCAAGAAAACGGAATATGAATTTATGCGTCAGGCGGCAGAGCTTCATGTTCCAATGTGTACACCTTTGGAATTTGGCATATGTGAAGAAGGGGTTTTCTCCATTCAAATCTGGATCGATGGCGTTGCTGCCGAGGAATATGTACGGAATCTAACGAGTGAAAAACAATATTCTTATGGTCTAAAAGCAGGAAAAATCCTGAAAGAAATTCACAAAATTCCAGCGCCCAAAGGCCTTGAAGATTGGGAAGTCTTTTTTAATCGCAAAGCGGATCATAAAATCAAAATATATGAGGAGTGTCCTGTCAAATATGAAAATGGACAGGTATTTATTGAGTATATCAATACCCACAGACATTTGCTTGGCGGTCGTCCCAGAACCTATCAGCATGGGGATTACCACATTGGAAATATGATGATCGGCAACGATAAACAGCTCTATATCATTGATTTTGACAGATACGATTTTGGAGATCCATGGGAAGAATTCAATCGTATTGTATGGTCCGCGCAAGCCGCTCCTTTGTTTGCCGCTGGAATGGTAAACGGATATTTTGATAATCATGTGCCTATGAAGTTTTGGAAACTCCTTGCCCTTTACATAAGTAGTAATGCCCTCTCCTCTCTTCCCTGGGCAGTTCCCTTTGGCGAAAAGCAGGTACAAATCATGATAACACAAGCAAACGATATTCTGAACTGGTATGAGCATATGAAAAATCCAGTTCCAACCTGGTATAAAGAAAGATGGTGAAATGAAAAATGGCAAAAATAGAACGTGAAATACATGGTAATTTTCAAGAACTACTGAATCGTATTGAACAGGGAATTATGAATGGAAGTTCAACATCCTCCCTGGAAGATTCCAGTGATTTCGCAGATGAAAATGCGAGATGCAGTGTGCGAGTTTTTGAAAGATTCAGCGCCATGGGAGGCAATCGCGTAAGTTTAAACGTTACTTTATTTCAAAGTGGACATGGTCCTATAAAAATTTCAGCAATTACCTCCGGCGGAAGCCAGGCTATGTTTTTCAAAGTCAATACTTTGGGGGAGTCAGCATTTCTTGACTGTCTGAGAGATATTTTAGATTAGGAGTTTCATCATTCGCTCTATGAATTTCTCCGATGCTTTCGAGAATACCTGATATTTTTTCCAGATTATATGCATTCCCTCTCTTTTCTCGGGGTTCAGCGGTCGAAAGCAAAGGGCCCCTTCTGGATAGGTATGGATAATTTTATCCAGCCCTATCGCATACCCCAGCCCCTCTTCTACCATCAGAGACGCATTAAAGAGCAAATTATATGTCGCTATAATCTCCAAGTCTTCCAGATCTCGCTTCATCCAATCCGTAATTCCATCCCGGGCGCTCTGTTCCGAAATAATCAAAGGCTTATCCCACAAATCTTCCGGTTCAATAACAGTCTTTTTAGCCAATGGAGAATCCTTGCGCATCAATACGCCCCACACATCCTGAAAAGGCAGCTCTATAGATTGATAACGGGCAGAATCCACCCCACCAAATACCAACCCAAAATCAATCAGTCCTTTATCCAGCTGTTCCATGACAAACTGAGCATTGCCACTGACGATATGATAATGAATATTGGGATAACTATGATATAATTCCCGAGCAGCTCTGGCGAGATAGCGAACTGCATCGGTCTCCCCTGCCCCAATATAAACTTCCCCCATAATCATCTCACTAGAAAATGATATCTCCCTCTCCGTTTTCTGCACCAGATTCAAAATTTCTTCCGCTCGTTTTCGAAGAATCATCCCCTCCTCCGTTAACGTCACTTTTCTGGAACCTTTCGTTCCCCGAATCAGTAATTGTTTCTCCAACTCCTCCTCCAGCTTTTTGATCTGTGTAGAAAGCGCAGGCTGCGAAATATGCAGAGACTTCGCCGCTTTTATAATACTTTGCTCCCTTGCTACTGCCAAAAAATATTGTAATACACGTAATTCCATTTTCTCAGACACCTCCCTTGGTTTCATTCATACTCATGGTACCATGATTGCTGCGCAATGGTACAATTCGCACTACGTGCTCATTGTACCATATTTCATTTCTTTTATAAGAAAAAATTATTCATATGTATATTTTATAAGTATTTGCTATTCAAAAACTTTTTTCCTATACTAAAACTATAGCAAAAGAAATTTAAGATAAGGAGAAATCATGGATAAAAAATGGATGGGGCTTGCGGATCTAATTGCCTATGGTTCTGAAAAAAAAATCATTCAAAATCTGGTAGATGCCGGATGCAGTCCGGAAACCATTGATTGCTGTATTTCCTGCCTGAATAACGGTAAAAAAGAAGAATTACTCCAACGACTGGAAAATCACCGAAAGGGTCTTTTAAGAAAAGTCCACGAAAGCGAAAAGCAAATCGATTGTCTTGATTATCTGGTCTATCAGATAGACCGCTGCCACCAACAACAAACTAAAGGAGAATCTGAACATGAAAAAAATTGAAAATGGAACTTTTGATGAGGAACGAGCTTTTTATGGAACCCACGATGTAATCGTAAAAAAATGTTCCTTCGACGGTCCTGCTGACGGAGAGAGCGCATTTAAAGAATGTGAGAATATTTCTGTAGAAAACTGCTTTTTTAATCTGCGATATCCCTTCTGGCACGATCACCACCTGAAAATTGTTGATTCCGAAATGACAGAATTGTGCAGAGCCGCCTTGTGGTATTCCGACCATGTAGAAATTGCAGATACAAATCTCCATGGAATCAAAGCCCTGCGGGAATGCAGCGATATCATGATTAAAAACTGCGCTATTATTTCCCCTGAATTCGGCTGGTCCGCACAAAATATTCACATGGAAAATACTACTGCTGTCAGCGAATATTTTATGATGCGTTCCGAACATCTTACCTTTTCCAATGTGAATTTTACTGGAAAATATTCTTTTCAGTATGTCAAAAACGCTGTCTTTGAAAATTGTAACTTTGATACCAAAGACGCCTTCTGGCATGGGAAAAATATCACTGTAAAAAATAGTGTGATCAAAGGAGAATATCTGGCATGGTACTCTGATGGTCTCACCCTTATCAACTGTAAAATCATTGGCACACAGCCATTTTGTTACTGCAAAAATCTGAAACTGGTAGATTGTGAGATGATCGATACCGACCTGGCATTTGAAAAATCGGAAGTCCATGCCACTCTCACTGCCAAAATTGACAGTATTAAAAACCCTCTTTCCGGTGAAATTCAGGTCCCTGAGGTAGGTGAAATCATCATGGACGATCCTGTTGCACAAGGAAAAATTACTATTTCACCCTGTATATAACAAAAGGAGTCTTCTATGGAATATACAAAATTAGGAAATTCAAATATCGAAGTGTCCAAAATCTGTCTGGGCTGCATGAGTTTCGGCAAAGCCGGAACCATGCACGACTGGACACTGAATGAATCAGAAAGCGAAAATATCATCAGGCATGCCTTAAATCTGAGTATTAATTTTTTTGATACAGCCAACAGTTATTCAGCGGGAACCAGCGAAGAATATCTGGGAAGAGCCCTGAAAAATAATATTGCCCGGGATAAAGTTGTCATTGCATCCAAAGTTTATTTTAATGAAGGACGTTTATCCAGAGCAGCTATCCTTCGGGAAATCGAAGGCACATTGAAACGCCTCGGTACAGATTATCTGGATCTTTATATCATCCATCGTTTTGACTATGAGACGCCCATCGAGGAAACTATGGAAACCCTTCACGAACTGGTAAAATCAGGAAAAGTACGAGCGCTGGGCGCCTCCGCCATGTACGGCTATCAATTCCATACCTTGCAGATTGCAGCAAAAGACCATGGTTGGACACCTTTTTCCACCATGGAAAATCATTATAATTTACTATATCGGGAAGACGAAAGGGAATTGATCCCTCTCTGTCAGCAAATGGACGTATCACTTATGCCCTACAGCCCTCTCGCCGCCGGTCATTTAACACGACCGAAATGGAACACTGATTCCCTGAGGAGCAAAACAGACCGGGTTGCCCGAGGAAAATACGATGGTATGGAAAAACAGGATATGCAGATCGTTTCCCGGGTACACGAACTTTCAGAAAAATATCACTGCAAAATGTCCCAGATTGCCCTTGCATGGCTATGGGCAAAAGGCATCGCCTCTCCTATCATTGGAGCCACCAAAAGCCACTATCTCGATGATGCGGTAAAAGCGCTGGATATAAAACTGACCGAAAAAGATATCAGCTGCCTGGAAGAACTGTATATGCCTCACCCCATTGTAGGCGCTGTCAGTCAGAACCCTGCCCCCTAAGAAGGTTTTTACTCCGTTATTCCAGCAAATCCTCTGCCTTGCAGCCAAGTGCTTGTGCTAATGAAAATAAATTACTTACCGTTGCCTTATTTATATCTTTTGCGCGCTGTTCATATTGCTGAATCATTCGGAGCGTTACCCCTGATTTTACAGACAGTTCTTTTTGCGAAAGTCCGATTGCTTTCCGTACTGTCTGTAATTTCGTAGGGAAGTTTTTACATTCAAGTATGGCATTTGCCACATCAACAAATTTTTCCTCCGCTGCTTCATGCAAGGTAGGGTATAACTTATAAATCTCACTCATAGGCAAATATTTTTTGATTTCCTTGAAACTTTTTCTGATATTCCATTGATAAAACGCAAGAATCCAACCGCACCAATACTCAGAGGAATAGTCATATACCGTTTGTGGTGCAGGAAAATCCACATTTCCCCCGATCCGATTGAGGACTTCCCATACAAGCTCTGTTCCCGAAAGACCTGATACGAACTTTGGAACACCACTGGCAAATTGTTCGGCAATACCGCTTATAATAAACATATCAAGAAAATCATCCATGGAAATATGCAAAACAGTTACTGAATAATCAAATGCTTCCCCAAGATTTCTCATAGCATCCTCGAGATACATCTCATCGTAAGCGTACATCATCCCCTGTCATCTCCTCCCTGATAATATCTCTCATATAAATCCCATGAATATCTTCTTTTTCAAGCTCTGTAAAAAAAGCGTTACGGGCTTCATCATCTCTCCTTTTTCTGCGCGCATAGTAAATAGTATTATCTGCCAATTCAGCAGATTTAAACACCAACTGCTTAAATGCTTGTTCAGTTTTTAAAACATATTGTTCTCCGAGTCTGCCAAGACGCATTGCATAGTTTAGCTGACTCAAAGAAATTTCGTTACTGATAAAAGCTCTTGCGAATGAAAAATAGGAATCATCTGCACGATAGCCAATAATCAGATCGTATTCACTGATATCAATTAAAAAATAATCCTTCAGCCACTGAACACCTCTGCGCATGACAGGCGTTGATACACGGAAGCGACGATTTTCCATAAGCAGAGCGAGCCAATGAAGAATCGTATATTCTTCCGAAGATAAATTTAAAATCTTCAAACCTGATGGATCAAGCCCATATTCATTCACAAAACCGTCAACGCCTTCATTACAAGACCATTCCCTGGCAAGTTCTATATGTTCTGTACAGTAAAATCCCTGACCATAATCGTTATAAACCTTACCTTTTCCCAAAAGAGGCTTCTCAATTTTTTCCTTTGAACCGTGATATAAAACTATCTTACCCATAACAAATCTCCTCGCAGTATCTCTCAAGAGTTAGTTATATACTATCTCCAAAGAGTCAGTTTGTCAATGATAAAAAAATGGAGCTGTCACGTCAAGCATTATTCCGAATATTTATGCATTTTTAGCGAATTTGTCGATCGCATCTTTGAGACTTTAGGCTCAAAGTGAGCGCAAACCGAGCATAAAATGTATAAATATTTCAGATATACACTAAGTGCCAACTCCATCTGAAAATTATTTATGATTGTATAAACAACCACTTTTCTCATACCTTAATAACAATTTCTCTGTCTGTATGATTATACTGATAATATCTCACCCCTGCTGCATCCAACATCCTTTTAGATGCCTTTACCGCCGGTGTGTCTGCATATTTATCTACTTCATAGATAATGGTTTTGATTCCCGCCTGAATGATTGCTTTTGCGCATTCATTACAGGGAAACAGGGAAACATACAGCTTTGCCCCCTCCAGCGATCCTCCTCTGTAGTTCAGGATCGCATTCAGCTCGCTGTGGGTCACATACAGATATTTCGTATCCAGAGCTTCCCCGTCCCGCGTCCACGGAAATTCATCATCGGAACATCCCATAGGAAATCCATTATAGCCCATAGACAGAATCTTATTATCCTGACTGACGATACATGCTCCCACCTGAGAATGAGGATCTTTGGAACGCATACCTGACAGCTTTGCCACTCCCATAAAATATTCATCCCAGGTAATATAATCTTCTCTCTTACCTTTCATGACAGACACCTCTTTATTTCGTTCCGAAAATACGGTCTCCTGCATCTCCCAAACCCGGAACGATATATCCATGATCATTTAACTGCTCATCTAAAGCTCCGATATACAGATCCACATCCGGGTGAGCTTCCTGCATTCTCTTTACTCCTTCCGGAGCCGCAATAATGCACATAAAACGAATATTGCGCACACCCTTGTCCTTCAGCATCTGAATCGCCGCCTCTGCAGAACCGCCGGTTGCCAGCATAGGGTCCACTACAAAAATATCTCTCTCAGAGCTGTCTGCCGGAAGTTTACAGTAATATTCCACAGGCTCCAGAGTTTCCGGATCACGATACAGACCGATATGTCCCACTTTAGCTGCTGGAATCATTGCCAGCATACCTTCTACCATACCAAGACCTGCACGAAGGATTGGAACTACCGCCAATTTTTTACCTGCCAGTTCCTTTGCCGTCATGTCCGTGATCGGTGTTTTGATATCCACATCCACCAGTTTCAGATCTCTTGTTGCTTCATAGCACATAAGCATAGCGATCTCACTGATCATTTCTCTGAACTCTTTAGAACTGGTCTCCTCTCTCCGGATAATTCCAATCTTATGCTGGATCAACGGATGATCCATAACTACGATTTTTGACATTTGTACCCCTTTCCACTTTCTTTTATTTGAAAGTATACCTCTTTTGTTATTCAGTATCTCCATTTATCAGTCATTTTCACTGTTTTCAATCAAATTGATCCGGCGAATATGACGTTCATCATTGGAAAATGGTGTTTCCAAAAATGTTTCTACGATTTTAACAGCCAGTCCCGATCCTACAACTCTTCCTCCCAATGCCAGAATATTCGCATCATTGTGCTCTCTGGTAGCCTGAGCGCAGAAGCAATCGGTACACAGGGCTGCGCGGATACCCGGAATCTTATTTGCTGCTATAGAAATACCAATTCCCGTTCCGCAGATAAGGATTCCCTTATCACACTCGCCGTCCAGAATGGCATGCGCCACCTTTCTTGCATAAACAGGATAATCTACAGATGCCATACTGTCACATCCATAATCCTTATAGGCAATTCCTTTGCCATCCAGATAGGATTCTATCTCTTTTTTTAATTCATAACCGCCATGATCACAGCCTATTGCTATCATTACAGTTCCTCCTCTTCATTTAATCTTATCACCAGCCTGCGTATCAAAAGTTCCATTTCTGTATAACATTGAGAATACACAGACAACGGTTGTCCATAAAGCGGCGGGATATCTCCCGACTCTCCCACATATTCTTTCAGCGTGTATACATGGGGAGCATCCTCATAAGTCTCCCAGATTTGGGATTTCTGTTTTTCTTCCATGGTAATCAGAAGTACGTCTCTGCTGATATCCTCCTGCTCCAACTGCATGGCCACATGAACAGGCGTAGGATATCCATGATTTTCCAATACTGCCTCCGCCTTGGGATTCATCGGTTCTGGAAACAGTACCACCAAACCCCGGGATTCAATGGTTAACGGATTTGTCAAAAACTTTCTCTTTAGTATCAATTCCGCCATGGGAGCTCTGCAGTTATCATTGGTATCCACAAAAATCAACTTTTTATACCTTATTACCATGTTACTTCCTCACACCTTAATCTTCTGCTGTCCAGCAGCCTTCAAAAGCCTGTTCATGATCGCCTGCCCCATCTGGGGAGTATCAAAAGCTTCTGAGAAAATATATTGCACACCGCTGTCATCAAATTCGCGCAGCACTCCAAATAAATGCCTGGCAATACTTTCTTCCTGTTTTCTTGTTCCAATACACTTCACAATACCCTCCGGGTATGCGCTCAAACTCTCTTCAGTGGCAATAATCCCCACCTGAAATCCTTCCTCTATCTTTTCCCGGGTACGTCTGCGAATCTCCTCCTGTACCGCCTCCGGCGTCCCTTCCACCACTGTCAGATTGGCTTTCGGAGCATAATGGCGATATTTCATCCCCGGCGCCTTAGGATGAACTTCACTGTCTGAAGAAATAAGTCCTCGGTCAATTTGAACGCTTCCGATCACTGCTTCCAACATACTCTGATTAATATAACCGGGACGCAGAATCGTAGGAACTTCTTCCGTAAAATCCACAATCGTAGATTCCAGACCGATCCCCACTTCTCCTCCATCAAGAATCATATCTATTTTCCCGCAAAGATCCTCTTCCACATGCGAAGCTCTGGTGGGACTGGGTCTTCCTGAAGTATTGGCGCTTGGCGCTGCCACATAACCGCCGCCCGCTCTTATCAAAGCCAATGCCAGGGGATGATTCGGCATTCGTACCGCCACCGTCTCCATTCCTCCTGTGGTTCCATAGGGTACTTCTTTACTCTTTGGAAAAATCATTGTCAGCGGTCCTGGCCAAAAGGCCTCTGCCAATTTTTTTGCTTTTTCCGGTACTTCCTGTACAATCCTATCCAAATCCGAAAATTCTGCGATATGTACAATCAACGGATTATCCGAAGGTCTCCCCTTCGCGCTGTAAATCTTTTCTGCTGCCTGTTCATCCAACGCATTTCCCCCCAGACCATAAACAGTCTCTGTAGGAAATGCCACAAGTCCTCCCTGTTTCAGGATCGCTCCCGCTTTCTTCATGGTTTCCTGATCTATCTGAGCGGGATCCATTCGGATCACTTTTGTTTCCATCTTCTCACCTTTTCTCTTTACGTCTGCTATACCCAGTATACTAAAGACCGCCCCCATCGGCAAGGGAAATTTTAGCGGTTTCCAGATATTCCATAACTCCTTTGCATATAGCCTTCGCTACCTGTTCCTGATAATCTTCCTTAGAAAGCTTGCTGCTTTCCTCCCGATTACTCAAAAAACCACACTCCACAATCACTAACGTAGCGTCTGTCTTCTTCAAAAGATAATAATTGCTGTTTCCTTTTGCCTGTCTGTGATTCGCCTTATCCAGCCCTTCTACCAGATTCTTCTGCATGATTTCTCCCAGTCTCTTTCCTTCCGCCGAGTCCGTATAGTAAAACACCTGCGCTCCCTTAATCTCTTCTTCCGGATAACTGTTCTGATGAATACTGATCACGCAATCCGGATGCACCTTATGTATCAGTTCACAGCGATTTTTCAGATCCTGCACCTTCTTATTCTGACTCTCCGCCTCTGCCAGTTCCATATCTTTTTCTCTGGTCATCACCACCTGTACTTTCTCTTTTTCCAGCTTCTTTTTCACTTTCCGGGCAATCTGCAAGTTGATATCCTTCTCTTTTTCTTTATGAATTCCAATCTTTCCCGGATCACTCCCACCGTGACCCGGGTCCACAACCACCACAAAAGAATCTTTTTCCCGCTGCACCGACACCATTCTTGCACCCTCTCTTGCCAGCCAGAATACGCCAAACAACAACAGGCATGCCATACCCATTTCTAAAATTTTCTTCTTCACAAAAAAACTCCCGGAGCATATTTATTAAATTATATGCCCCCGAAGTTATTTCACTACTTATTCTTCATCTCTCGCTTCTTTTTCCAGAATCTGCATCCATTCTTTTTCGGAAATTTCATCATCCGACTCATCCAGACTATCCGTTTCCGCACTTTTATCCTCCTCATCCTCTAACTCCTTCATGGATTCCGGCATTGTACTGATGATTTTATGTACTTCTTTATAAGAGGACATGAAACGCTTCTGTGCCTCATTGATCAACTGAACAATCTCATTCATCTCTTCCTGCACTGCGATATATTTTCGTTTCCCCTCTGCAAGCTTCTCATCTACTTCTGATTGAACAGCATCGAGGCACTTCTGAGCTTCCACTCTCGCCTCTTCCATAAGCATATCCCGTTTCTGTTCCGCATCCTGAATAATAAGCTCCGCTTTCTCCTGGGCTTCCAGAATAAGACTTCCGATCAGATCATACCGATCAATATACTTTTGATATTTTTCAGCAATCTCCCATTCCAGCTTTTCTTTCTGGGCATTCTTGGCTTCCAGAAGCTTCTCCATTTTTTTCAGTTCCTGTCGGTGTTCCGCTCTCAGCTCATCCATCTCCTGAGCCTTTCGAATATTATTCTGATTAATCTGATCCTGAAGCGCTTTGATCTTTTTATCCTTTTCTTTCCCCGCTTTGATCAGCTTACTCTTTTCTGCGTATGCCTCATCCTTAATATTTTTTACCTTTGCCAGAACGTCATCCTTGTCAAATCCACCCATCAATGTTGTCTTAAACATTTCTTCTGCCATATCTTTTACCGCCTTTCTAACTTTATACCTTTATATCTCGCCCTCAAAACAGGAATATGTCTTTTGACTATAACATCATCTTACAGATACTGTGCGATCACCGGCCATACGGATGCCCGCTCAAATCCCAGCTTCCATTCTGCAACTCCTGCCAGTCCATTTTCCTGAATCAATTTCATCTTTTCCGCAATCGATTGCTCATCTTCTACCCAGATGGTATACAATGCATCTTCGCCTTCATAGGTAGCTATATTTTGTCCTGCCTGCTCATCCCAGTAAACATCCATTCCTTTATCTGCAATATAGCGGGAAGTTCCATCCATTCCCAGTACTTCACTGGTAAGATTTCCCCCACCAAAAGGTTCAATCCAGACCCGCGTATAAAATGGTATGGCATTGATCACCTTTTCTGCTGGAACTTCTTTCAAAGTTTCTTCGATTCCCTTCTTCACAAATTCCAGGGATGCCACTGAACCAGCCTCCGTATCACCGGAATGATGTTCATCATAGCCCATAATAATCACATAATCAGCCATAATTCCCTGTTCTTTCCGGTCATAATGCTTCGTATATGGCATCGGTACCGGATTGTCCACCGACAATACCAGTCCCTTATTTCTGCATGCCACCGATAATTCCCGAATAAACTGCACATAGTGCGCTCCCTGTTCCTCGGTGATCGACTCAAAATCCAGATTAATTCCATCCAGACCCACGGCATCTGCCTGAGCCATCAACTGATTGATAATATTATTTCTTGCCTGCGTGTCTGAAAGAAATGTCAGCGTATCCGCCGTAGTGCTAAAATTATCAATCAATCCCCATACTTCCAAGCCCATACTGTGCGCCTGATTTACATAATCCGCACTTGCCAGTGAAGATATGGTTCCACTGTTATCTACCACGGAAAACCAGGTCGGTGATATGGTATTCAGTCCCTGCGTATTTGCCAATACAGAAGTCAATGACGCATTTCCCTCTGCGCTTGTTACCTGATGCCAGCCCAAATTGATCTTGTGATCTCTCCTGACACTGGTAAATTCCGGCATCGTACTTGCATATTCTACCGTAACCGTCTCCGGTTCCGAAATATCTTCCTTCTTGATATATCCTGTATAACCATCCTTCGTGGACACCTTACTCCAGTTTTCCATCTCTTCCTGAAGATATAACGTTTCTTCTTTCTCTACTTTATCCACGATAATGCTCTTAATACCGCCCTTCTGACGGATCTCACTGTCCTTTTTTACTGTTACTTGCTGAAATTCCGGCCATTCCGTCTGAATTACTACTCTGTTGGGATTCTCATATACGGTATATTCCATATCTGAATACTGCTTGATAAACTCCAGATCCAGATAATAGCTGTCCCCTATCGATTTCAATATCACATAATCTGTCTGCTGAACGCCCGCGGACGTCTGATACTCCTTGGTATCCGGTACAATCTGAAATACCTCCGTAGGAAGCGTATACAGCATAACCTTCTGCTTATCATCCCAGTAAAATCTTCCATTAATATATTTTCCCACAACGGCATCTTCCACATAATATCTGCCGTCTGCTGTCTTCAATTTTTCTTCCGCCAGTACCCGGTTCACAATAAGAGCCGCCTGATCTCCTTCTGTCACTCCAAAATATGTATTTCCATCCATCGTCTCTCTGGACGGGACATAACGCTTCACCAGCATAGTGATCACTCCTACTGCCAGCACCAGAAAAATGAGCCCTGTCACCGTCACTACCGATATCATTTTTTTCTTCATGTGATAACCCTCCTACTGCATCTCATTATAACAACAGAATCAAATTCCGTCATCCTTTTCTTCGACATTTTTTGAAATTTTAAGATTTGTGTACCCCCGGCAGATGTACACATCGGAGGGAACCTAATAAGATGCCGGGGGCACATTGTTCTGTACAGTTATTCTTCCTTCACTTTACCAAATTCCAGACGCTCAAGATTCCCTTCCTGATCTTCCACATAGTCTCTCATATAGGTAGCATTTTCAGCGATCTTATGCGCTTTCACAATCTCTCCGGGCGTACTGGGACTTCCATCCAGCCACAAGGGAATTCCCTGCTTCGCATAACTGTCCAGTTCTCTGCGAAAATCATCTTTTCCTTTTTTGCTTTTTTTCTTCATTTTTCAATAAACAGCAGAATTACTCGTGATATATTATTTTCCGCTGCCAGGGTCAAAAAGTCATAAGCCCTGACATACTTTCCGCTCTCCTCTCTTAAATTTTCCAAAAAGCCTGTGGTTTGTTAGAAAAGATGACACCTGTCCCTGTTACTTTTATTCATACTTTTTTGTAAATTGGAATATAGTACGGTGAACAACCGAATAGAAAATACTCAGAAACTTTGAAATGAAATTAGAACTTCAACTTTATAGGCTGGCATCACATCCTTTCTTTGGACTGTGCCACCTCTTCTACTCTCCATTATAAGCTCTTTTCTTTTATTTGCAAGAAACTTTTCGGAAAAACTATGAAAAAATTATGAACCTCTTTACATTCTCGAGGATTTCAGTATATAATAAACTAGAATCATTATATGTAAAATGTTGTGGGTACTTTTTGTATCCGGCATTTCCAATTAGAATCGTTATAAAAAGGATGTGATATCTGTGAAAATAGAAAAAATAAACGATAATCAAATTCGCTGTACCCTCACCCGGGATGATCTGGCAAATCGACAGATCAAACTCAGCGAACTGGCTTACGGAACAGAAAAAGCAAAAAACCTTTTCCGTGATATGATGCTGCAGGCACAAGATGAGTTTGGATTTGAAGCGGATAATATTCCTCTGATGATCGAAGCTATCCCCATCACACCGGACAGTATCGTATTGATCATCACAAAAGTAGAAGATCCGGAAGAGCTGGATACCCGTTTTTCCAAATTCGCCATGAACGAAGATGACAGTCCTGTTTCTGTCTCTGATGTACCTGATATCTCCGGGGCAGATGATATTCTGGATTTGTTCCAAAAGCTGTGTGAAAGCAAGCTGAAAAAATCTTCTTCCATGAAAAAGAAAGAAAAAGCTCCATCCAGCAAGTCTAAAGTTTCAGAGGAAGAAACAACAGTTCCGGAAGATAACTCCGAGGAAAAGTCCCCGAATCTGACCCGAATTTTCACTTTCCCGGACTTGGATGTGATCATCTCCGCTTCCCGTGGGTTAAATGGATGTTATGACGGTGAAAATACCCTGTATAAGGATAAAAATCAGAACTACCTTTTGATTCTCCACCAAACAGACAGTACTCCCGAAGAATTTAACAAAGTATGTAATATTCTCTCCGAATACGGAAGAGGAAGAGCATGCTCTTCTTCTGTAGAAGCATACTTAACAGAGCATGGGGAAGTCATCATTTCTCAGCAAGCTCTGCAGCAGCTTTTTCAGCTGACATAAGATAAACAAGGGTTGTTACCTCTGAAAAAATACCAGATGATAACAACCCTTTGACTTTTAAAACAATTCCTCAATTACTGAGCCAGATAATCATTAATCTGATCTACCAGCATATCTGCATCAATTCCATGAACCATCGCTGCTTCTTCCAGACTTTCTCCCTGTGCGGATGGGCAGCCAATGCAATGCATACCTGCTCTCATCAGAATTGCTATAATATTCTGATCAATATTGATCAAATCTGCAATAATCATATCTTTGGAAACTTTTGCCATTATGATATCCTCCTTTTCTTTGACCTGTAAAAGCGAAGCCTGACTATCGTCACACTTACTTTTTCCATTATAATACCTTTCTATTCCCTTCGCAACTGATTTGTTTCACTTCCTGTCATTGTTCCAAATTTAGTACTTGTAATCTTGCTCTTCTTATATTAGAATGTGCTTAGAACCTGATGTGGTGCATCCTTTCAGGTAATACTATAAAGGAGGAACAAAACTATGGCATACGTTATTACAGATGAATGTGTATCCTGCGGAACATGTGCAGCTGAATGTCCAGTAGAAGCTATCAGCGAAGGCGATGACAAATACGTTATCGATGCTGATACATGTGTAGACTGCGGAACATGTGCAGGTGTTTGTCCTACAGAAGCTATCGTAGAAGGCTAATTACATACAAAAGCGGAGTGGATCATTCCTCTCCGCTTTTGCTTTATCCTTTTTTTCTTCCCTTCTTTGCCGGCACATCCTCGGTAACCGCTACCATCTTTCTGGACTGCTGATGTCGGCGGATCGCCTCATCCAGCCTGCGATACCTTCCTTCCTTTTTTTCACTTCTCTCAATATCGTGAATCAGCCGCTCCATGATCAGAACAAACTTTTCTTCCTTGGTTTTTCCCTCCGAAGCCGTCTCAGAATCTTTAGCTTCCGGCAGAACCTCCGTCTGCTCAGATTTCTCCTGAATCTCTTTTTCTCTTTCTATTTGAAAACGCTGAGGCTTTACAAGCACCACCCGGGGTAATTCTTTCTCCGCCTGTTCCTCCCGACAATCATCCTCCTGTTTTTCATCTTCGTGAACCTTTTCCTTAATCGCACGAAGCTGCAGCCCTTTTTTCTTCAGCTCTTTTATATCCAGAAATCTCTGAATATCTTTCTCGGTATAGTATCGATGTCCCATTTCATTCCTCCCAATCGGCAGTTCCAGCTCTTCCTCCCAGTACCGCAGTACATGAGATTCTACTTGAACCAGCTTTGCCGCCTCGGAAATCAAATATCTGGTTTCATTCATATACTTAACCTCCATAAGAACGTGATATCGCGATAAACAAGCCAGACTTGTCTCCACTCACTACCATTCATTATATCATTCATCCGACGAAATACAAGAAATTCTCTTCGACACTTTCAGTCCTTTTTTGCATTAACAAATCTTGTATACTCCGGCATCCATACCAGATTAACGGTTCCAATCGGACCATTTCTCTGTTTTGCAATGATAATCTCCGCCATATTTTTATTTTCTGTATCTTTGTTGTAGTAATCATCCCTGTAAATGAACATAACCACGTCGGCATCCTGCTCGATTGCCCCCGATTCACGCAAATCAGAAAGCATAGGACGCTTATCATCTCTTTTCTCCACAGCACGGCTCAGCTGAGACAATGCCACCACCGGAACGTTCAATTCCCTTGCCACACCCTTTAGCGCCCGGGAAATATCAGAAATCTCCTGCTGACGGGAATCTCCGCCCCGTCCGCTTCCAGACATCAACTGCAGGTAGTCAATAATAATAATATCCAGCCCCTGCTCCAGTTTAAACTTCCGGCACTTGGACCGCAGCTCAGAAATAGAAATACCCGGCGTATCATCAATAATCAGATGGGAATTTCCAATAATCCCGGCGCCTTCGATCAGCTTTGCCCAATCCTCATCCTCCAGATTACCAGTACGGATCTTCTGCGAATCCACTTTAGATTCCAGAGAGAACAGACGATTTACCAACTGTTCTTTGCTCATCTCCAAGCTGAAGATTGCCACTGTCTTTTCTTTTCTGAATGCCATATGCTGCGCCATATTCAGGACAAAAGCCGTCTTTCCCATAGAGGGACGGGCAGCCACCAGAATAAAATCTGATGGCTGCAAACCGGAAGTTTTATAATCCAGATCTACAAATCCTGTAGAAACACCGGTGACAGTTCCTTTCATCTGAGAAGCCTTCTCGATCGTACCCAAAGCATTCAAAACAACCTGACGAATAGGTACACAGTCTCCCCCTGTCCGCCGCTGCAGCAACTGAAACATACGTTTTTCCGTATCTTCCAAAATATCTTCTACAGAATCTTTACTCAGGTAGCAGGTATTTGCTATCTCTTCATTTAGCTTGATCAGCCGGCGAAGCATAGCCTTTTCATTTACGATATTGGCATAGTACTTTACATTTGCCGAAGTAGGAACAGAATTAAACAGATCCTTGGCAAATTCCATACTGCTCACTTCCGGAGGTACATCTTTTTCCTTCAGCTTTTCCGGAAGCGTGACAAAATCAACGGGTTTACCCTCATTATACAATTCCACCATAGCGTCAAAAACAACGCCCATCATCTGCAGGTAAAAATCTTCTCCCGTCAGGATCTCGGCTGCTACCATGATAGCGTCCCGGCTCATCATCATACAACCCACTACGGACCGTTCCGCCTCCTCACTGTGGGGCAGAATCCGTTTAATCAATGCTTCCTCCACGAAAAACTTCCTCCTAAGCTTCTTTTACGATCACTTTTAATTCTCCCGTCACCTTTGGATGGAGACGTACCGATACGATCGTTGTACCCAGTTCCCGGATAGGATTCGGAAGCTGCATCTTTTTCTTATCAATATCATAGCCTAACTGTTCTTTTACTGCCTCTGAAATTTCTTTTGTAGAGACAGAACCGAAGGTTCTTCCTCCCTCTCCAACTTTAATCGTTACCACTACTTCCTTATCTTTTAATTCATCCGCAAAAGCTTTTGCCGCATCCAGATTTTCCTGGGCAACTTTCTCCTCATGCGCTTTCTGAAGTTTCAGATCATTCATGTTCTTTGTAGTCGCTTCCACACCCAATTTTTTAGGCAAAAGCATATTTCTTGCATAGCCGTCGCTTACATTTACTACCTGGCCCTTTTTTCCCAGGGATTTTACATCTTCCAATAAAATTACTTTCATTTTAAATATCTCCTTCATCCAACATTTTCTGTAACGTTCGCTTCAGCGTATCTGTCGCCTCCGCAATACTATAATGTTCCAGCTGTGCGCCGGCAATATTCAAATGACCGCCGCCGCCCAACCGTTCCATAATAACCTGTACATTGATCTCATCAATAGACCTTGCGCTGATATAAATCGTATTTCGATAATCGGTAAGCACAAAGGATGCCCGCACACCGATCACATTGAGAAGCTCATTTGCCGCCTGCGCCCCCACCACAGTAGGACTTTCCAGCCCTTCGCTGGGACACACGGAAATAGCAAAATGTTCCCGGAACAGTTCTGCATTCCGAATTGCCTCTCCTTTTGCCCTGTAATCTTCTACATTCTCCCGGAACAGTTTTCTCACCCTGGTTACATCCGCTCCACATCTTCGCAGGAAGGCGGCCGCCTCAAAGGTACGTACTCCGGTCTTCGTGAGGAAATTATTGGTATCGATCATAATTCCGGCATAAATACTGTCCGCTTCAATATTTCGAATACGGATTCCATCTGCAAAATACTGAAGGATTTCTGCCACCATTTCACAAGCCGAAGATGCATACGGCTCAATATAGGAAAGCACCGCATTCTGGATCACATCCTTACCCTGTCGGTGATGATCGAGAACCACAATCGTTTTTGTCATCGACAGCAGTTCCTCACACTCCGTATAATTCGGTCGGTTTGTATCTACCACCACGACAACGGTATTATCATCTACAATCTCCTTCGCCTCATGACTATTCACAAACATTCGGGAATCGTATTCCTGACTGTGAAGAAATCCATCCATCAGCGGGCGAATAGAAGAAGTGGGCGTATTGATCACAATATATGCCTTTTTTTCCAGCGTCTTTGCCGCCCGATAGATACCGATCGCAGCGCCAAAGGTATCTACATCTGTGATCTTATGTCCCATAACTACCACTTTATCCTTACTGCTCATAAACTCTTTCAGCGCATGTGCTTTTACACGAGCCTTCACACGGGTGGTTTTCTCCATCATCTGGGACTTTCCGCCATAATACGTGATATTATTGCCATCCTTCACCACCACCTGATCGCCGCCACGTCCAAGAGCCAGCTCCATAGCGATTCTGGCGTATTCCGAAGTGTGCGCATACGTATCCGCATTCATACCGATACCGATACTGATAGTCACTGCCATTTCATTTCCAATATTAACGGTTTTTACTTCCTCCAGAATACTGAACTTTTTCTCTTTCAGGATATCCAGAGACTTTTTGCGCATCACCAGAAAATATTTGTCTTTTTCCAGCTTTTTCACAACGCCGTCGATACTTGCAAAATACTTATTGATCTTTCTATCGATAAGAGCGATCAGAAGAGAACTGCGTACTTCCTCCATACTTTCCAGAGCCTCTTCATAATTATCCAGATATAAAAGCCCCGTCACCAGCTTCTCTTCGTCTTTCTGGCGAATATAGCGCTTCAGCTCTGTCTCGTCAAATAAATACATGGAGATCAGATAGCTTCTGTCTTTATCCGCTTCCACGATGCCAGAGGCATCCAAAAGCTCCTGAATCTCCACTCTTTTCATATTCAATCGATAACTGTGTTCCTGATAAACGATTTCCAGATCTCTCACTTCATCCGGAAGCGGTAATTTCTCCGAAGTCACCTCAGGAAAGATATTCCCAATAAATTTTCGATATCTTTTTTCTTTTCCGGTAAGGAATAAAAACTCATCATTCATCCAGAGAATCTTGCCATCTGCATCCAGAAGCGCATACGGAAGTGCAAAGCTTTGCATCAGATTCTTCTGCACCTGCCCGTATTGGGTAGCAAAAGAAATCAGCTCATTGAGAATGGAGGGACGTCTGTGAAAATACAGAAGGACCGCCGCCACAATGTAAACTGCAGTAAATCCTGTCGCAATCGCACCCGCCTTCACTTCCACCATATACAACATAACGTTCATGATGATCAGAAGGACTGTCATAATCAGAGGCCAACGCAGATAGGACTTCAACTGCCCTTTTAGTTTGATTTTTTCTTTCATATCTTTTACCTATTTCCACCTGTCTAAAAGAGGACTGCTCCCTCACACCCGATCGTATGCTGCAGTCCCACACATTACTACCCATCCATTATAACATTTCCCTCTGCAATAAAAAAGTCTTTTTTTAACTTAAAAACCAGCAGGTATATACCTGCTGGTTCCATGTACATCTTAATTAGTCTGTCACATATGGCATAATAGCGATATGTCTTGCTTTTTTGATCTCTACAGTCAGAGCTCTCTGATGTTTTGCACAGTTTCCTGTGATTCTTCTGGGAAGGATTTTTCCTCTCTCAGAAACGTATTTTCTTAATTTATTTACATCTTTGTAGCTGATTTCGTTATTCTCTTTACCACAGAATACACAAACTTTTTTTCTTCTGCGACCGCCTCTTCTCTTCATTGGAGATTCTGGTCTTTCACCTTTATTGTAAGCCATGAGTCTTACCTCCTTTTTACAAATCTGATCTCAGATGACCGCTCATCTGACCTATATGCTAGTTGAATGGCAGTTCCTCGTCGATACCATCGGGAATATTCATAAATCCATCTGCTGATGCGCTGCTTCCGCCTCCCATAGGAGCAGACGGAGCGCTGCTTGAACCGGCAAAGCCTCCGCCGAAATTATTACCACCCTGGTAATGATCGCTGGCTGCCTTGCTCTCTGCAAATTCCTGATCTTCTACCACAACCTCTGTTGTATAAACCTTCTGTCCGTCCCGGTTGGTATAGCTTCCTGTCTGGATCCGACCGCTGACAACAATCTTTAATCCCTGACGAAAATATTTCTCGGCAAACTCTGCGGTTCTTCCGAAAGATACGCAACTGATAAAGTCAGCAGTTGCCTCTCCGTCTCTCTTAAATCTTCTGTCTACAGCCAGAGTGTATCGTGCGATTGCCAATGAATTCTCTCCTGCTGAATATCTTACTTCAGGATCTCTTGTTAAACGTCCCATTAAAATAACTTTGTTCATATTCTTACCTCTCTTTATAAGTCTCTACAGGTACCATACAAACCTTTAATGGGCTTTTTGGCACTTAAGAAATTAAGCTTCTTTTTTTACAACTAAATATCTCAGAACATTGTCCATGATACGTACATGTCTCTCAACTTCTGCCGGGCATGTAGCGTCTGCTTCGAACTGGATGAAATAGTAGAAGCCTTCTCTCATTTTCTGAACTTCGTAAGCTAATCTTTTCTTACCCCATTCTTCCACTTCTGTAACGGTTCCGCCGTAACGTGTCACATAATTTTTTGCTTTCTCAACTACGGCTTCACGAGCTTCATCCTCGATTTTTGCATTCACAACCAATGCTAATTCGTATTTGTTCATGCTGTTTTACCTCCTTTTGGACTTTTGGCTTCCGGAAATCTGTCCGGAAACAAGGATAAATAATATATCACGAGGTCTTATTCTACCATGCCGCCCATAAAAGTTCAAGTATTTTCTGCATTATTTTTCCTCAAATTTTTCGTATTTTTCTCCACCAGTTTTCTGGAAACCATGATCTGATGACCACACCCCATACATTTCAGCCGAAAATCTGCTCCCACCCGAAGGATTTCCCATTCGTTGCTCCCACAGGGATGCTGTTTTTTTAATTTCACAATATCTCCCACTTCATATTGATATGCCATATCTCTTCTCCCATTATCTGTCTTTTCCTGTTCAGATATGAATCTGATCTAATACCTGCCCGATTGGTTTCTGAATCAAAAGATCCGCATTCTTATCCTGAGGGGTGGCTCCTTTATTAATCAGAACCAGCGCCTCTCCCTGAAAATAATCCAAAAGTCCTGCTGCCGGATATACCGCCAGAGAAGTTCCTCCCACTATGATCATCTGTGCTCTGGCTATCGTTCGTATCGCATCACGAATTGTATCCTGATCCAGCCCTTCCTCATAAAGCACCACATCCGGCTTAATCATACCGCCGCATGCACATCTGGGAATCCCCTGGCTCTCTAGAATATCCCGAGCGCTGTACGAATGATCATGACACTTCATACAATAATTCCTGTGCACCGATCCATGGAGTTCCATTACATGTTTGCTCCCTGCCATCTGGTGCAGCCCGTCAATATTCTGCGTAACCACACCGGTCAGCTTTCCCGCCTGCTCCAGCTGCGCCAGCTTTCGATGAGCGGCATTCGGTCTGGCATCCAGCGCCAGCATTTTATCCCGATAAAACCGATAAAATTCTTCCGGATGACGCATAAAAAATGTGTGACTTAAAATTGTTTCCGGCGGATACTCATACTTCTGATGATACAGACCATCAGCGCTCCGAAAATCTGGAATCCCGCTCTCCGTAGATACCCCCGCCCCTCCAAAAAACACGATTCTGTCATACCGATCTGTTAATTCCTGAAGCTTCTCAATATCCTTCTCCATAACACGCCACCCTTTCCTTTTTTAATACGTGCCTACCCATCTCGCCTGTACCACAAACCTCACCTGATCATTGGAAGTACAGGTGGAAAGAGTCACAATATAATCGTCCTTCGTCAGATTCTTAGCACCAAGATCTGTTTTGGATTTTTCCTGCATCTTGATCAGATAATTACCAAATTCTTCACTATGATCACTAAAAAGCGTATATGTATCACTATTCACATCCGCATACTGCATAGAAAAAATCTCATAGCGATACTTGCCCTGCGGCGTGCAAATCCACAGATACTTACTGTCCTTATACTTTTCTTTCTCATAAAGCTGTTTCAGCTTTCCAAACATAGAACCATTCTTCATATTATGCCCGTAAATAATCGTATTACAATCTGAAAAATCGCTGGCATTCGTATAATCTATAAAAATTGATCCGGCATAATTATCTGTTTTCTTAAAGGTTCGGTGAAGGTAAAAGTCATTATCCTCCCCCTGAACAATGGGGTAACTGATATCCTCCAGCGCCTCGATCTCCAGCCATCCGATCACATCAGGATTGATCTGCTGCAATTTTTCAAAATCCACCTGCGGAGGCTGAAAATCCGTCAGTTCCGGCGTGAGGACTTCGCCCTCCTCCGTCACTTTCTGCTCCTTTGCAATCAGAGGTTCTGTGGACTTCACTACCGTTTCATGCGCCACATCCTGATACTCGTCTACCCCCTCTTTATACCCCTGATAAATGGTAAAAAGCTGATAGGCAGAAAAGCAAAACACACATAACGCCATCAGAAATAAAACCTTCCAGAAAAATCCTCCGCCCTTTTTCTTATTCTTCGCCATCGATACTCCCCTTTCCGCTATTTTATTTAAAATTATCCGGGCGATTGGGTATTTTAAATGAAATTTTCTCCAAAACTCCCGTCAAATTACAAATATGCCCAAAATTCCAATCCAAACTACATTTGACAAAAAATCTATGTTTCATATTATACCACATGTTTCCTCGTATAAAAAGACTGCCATACCGGAATATTCAAAAGAATGCCCCCGGCGCCCTGGCGCTTCATGTACTGGAAATTATGGACAGCCTGATAAAAAGTGCACACCAAGGGAAAATAGTTACAATAATACTAAAAACCCCCAGCAAGCACATATACTGCCGGGGGTTTTACATTATCTATAATAAGAATTGCGGGAGCAGGATTTGAACCTGCGACCTTCGGGTTATGAGCCCGACGAGCTTCCAGACTGCTCCATCCCGCGTCGATAATTATATTATAGTCCTCTTTTTCTGATTTGTCAAATTTTCTTTTCTTCCATTTTCGACATTTTTGCAAGCGGACACTGCATGGCTGAACTATTACACATTTTTTCTTAAGATTTCTCATGGATTTTTTTAATTTTTTCTACGTTTCTTGCGCCTGCTCTTCTCTTGTGTTACACTCGTTTCAGACTTGGGAAACCAAATCTACTATTTTGAGGGAGGAAATCATAATGATAAAAAAATATCTTCACCGTGTTTTTATCGACGGTCTCAGCGGCATGGCCATGGGACTTTTTGCAACGCTGATCGTAGGTACGATCATTCAGCAAATCGGAACGCTCATCGGGGGGCAGATCGGTGACCTGATCTTTCTTGTGGGAAAGGTTGCGGCGGCGGCCACCTGCGCCGGCATCGGTGTGGGTGTCGCTCACAAGTTTCAGGAAAGCTCTCTGGTAGTGCTTTCTGCGGCCACCTGCGGTATGATTGGCGGCTACGCCTCGAAGCTGTTGGCTGGAACTGTATTTTCTGATGGTTCTATTATACTGGCTGGTCCTGGAGAACCTCTGGGCGCCTTTATCGCAGCTTATGTGGGAATTGAAGTCGGTCATCTGATCGCCGGCAAAACAAAGATCGACATCCTGCTTACGCCTCTGGTAACCATTGGAACTGGATCCGCAGTGGGAATCCTGGTAGGACCGCCCATCTCCTCTTTTATGACCTGGCTGGGAAGCCTGATCAACTGGGGAACGGAACAGCAGCCTTTCCTTATGGGAATCGTGGTAGCCGTCCTGATGGGAATGATCCTCACACTGCCTATCAGTTCTGCCGCCCTTGGCGTAATCCTGAATCTCTCCGGTCTTGCCGCTGGAGCTGCCACCGTGGGCTGCTGCTGCAATATGATTGGATTTGCCGTAGCAAGCTATCGGGAAAATAAACTGGGCGGACTTCTGGCTCAGGGAATCGGAACTTCCATGCTTCAGGTACCCAACATTATGAGAAAGCCTGTCATCTGGCTCCCTGCCATCCTGTCCAGCGCTATCTTAGGACCTGTTTCCACCATGCTGTTCCACATGACCAGCAACGCTACGGGCTCCGGTATGGGAACCGCCGGTTTTGTCGGTCAGATCATGACATGGCAGGTGATGACCGCCACCGAATCTCCGGTAGCTGTTATGATCAAAATCATTCTGATCCAGTTCCTCCTTCCGGGACTTCTCGCGCTGGGAATCTCTGAATTTATGAGAAAACACAACTTCATCAAAACAGGAGATATGAAATTGGACATCTAAGAAACACATTTACAGAAAGGGGATTTGTATGATTTTATTTCTTGTAATTCCCATTTATATCCTTTTGAACCTTTACATCCTGCACCGTGTCCACAAATGGCTGACCGCCTGCTCCAGAATTTTTCATTCTAAATGGTTTGTCATTCCCTATATCACGATCTATACCCTGCTGGCGCTTTCTCTGCTGTTCGCCTTCCTGCTTCCCACTTCCGGGTTTCAGGTCTTTGTCAAACGGGTGAGCAATTACTGGCTGGGAAGTTTTCTGTACATCCTGCTCTTCGTGATGATTACAGATATCCTGCGAATTATCCTGAAACGTATCCCCGGAAAACTGCACGATTTTCTGTTTTCCAAGCTGGGATATGTCTTTGTGGGAATTTTATTGACCTCTCTGGTGGCTGGATTGAGTGTTTACGGTTCCCTTCACGCCAAGGTAGTGCAGGTAAATCCTTACGAGGTGACGATTGAAAAATCCTGCGCCGGACGGGAGGAGCTTAAAGTTGTCCTTCTGGCTGATCTTCATCTGGGATATAATTATGGAAAACGGGAAATTTCCCGGGTAGTAGAAAAGGTAAATGAGCAAAAAGCAGATCTGATTCTTCTGGCGGGGGATATTTTTGATAACGAATACGAAGCGGTACAGCAGCCGGACATGATTGCTCAGGAATTGGCGCAGATGAAAAGCACTTACGGAACCTACGGGGTATTCGGTAATCATGATGTGACAGAGAGACTATTAGGAGGATTTTCTGTTCCTTCTGATAAAAATGACCTTCGGGACAGCCGCTTTGAAGAATTTGCAAAAAAAGCAAAAATCACGATTCTGGATGACGAAGTTGTTTCCATTGACGACGCCTTTTATCTTGTAGGACGTATGGACGCCTCCAAACCGGGAGACGGTACAAAAAATCGTATGTCTCCGGAAGAAATTCTGGATGGTCTGGACAAAACAAAACCGATTCTTGTCATGGAGCATCAGCCAAAACAACTGCAGGAATTAGCGGATGCGGGAGCAGATATGCAATTATCCGGTCACACCCATGACGGTCAGATTTTCCCAGGCAACCTTCTCATTGATCTTTTCTGGGAAAATGCCAGCGGTTATCTGCAAAAAGACCAACTGCACAGCGTCGTCACCTCTGGTGTGGGCGTATGGGGACCCGCCATGCGGGTGGGGACAGACAGTGAAATCTGTCCCATCACTATCCATTTCCAGAATCCTTAAGACCGAAGCTTAAAAGTACGGGGTGCAAACCGATACACCAGCACACAGGCAACAACCGAATAGAGGAAACAAAATAAAATACACGCGGCGCCAAATACCAGCGCGGGCATCTTCACCTGCATCATCCAAAAGCAGACCAAATAAGTGCCCCACATCACAATCTGGTAGGTGCCGCTTTTTATTTCCGTCCCTGCATTATACGGCTGCAAAAGATAGTAAACCGTCAGATAATGAACAGAAAAGAACAGGCTCATACACAGAATGGAAATAAAGATCACTGCATAATTTACAGGATTTTCTGTTCCTCCGGAAACCAAAAGAAGAATACAAAGCCCTGTCCCGATCACTGCTGCCGGAACAGCATTAATTTTCATGATCTCCCGCAGCCGTATCTTAAAAAGTTTCAATACAAAATCCGGTTTTTTATAAAAAGAATACGTCAGCAGACTATGGTCACAGTTCATAAAAAGCGCGCTGGTAAATCCCGTTCCCCGGTTGATCATATACATGATAAAGACAAAATACGGGAGCCAGTTTAAAATTAATTCATTTATTTTTGTTTTTATTTCTGGAACAAGTGTCAGTCCCAGCACACCACCTGCGATCAAAAACACACATACATACGTAATTTTCTTTGTGGCATTCCACAAAATCTTCTGATGCCTTTTGACAAACAATTCATTGAGATACTCAAATCCTGTCCGCTCACTGGTGATACTGGTATCTGCGGAAATCATTTTTTTATTGGATTCTTTCACGATCTGCGCCGCTGTATCCATCTGCGTATTCAACTGTGCCAGCAATTCCTGATTGATCGCCCGATACTCCTTAAACTTCAGAACCTTCCATCCTCCCCAAATTCCTGCCGGTATGCAGAGCATCCATAGAAGGATCGACCAACTTCCCGGTATCACAATTTTTACTGCTGGAAGACCATAAGCTCCTGCTAGAAGCAATCCAATGGTAAGCCACTGATACTTGTTTAATTTATTTTCATTATAAGCAAATCCTCTCCGCTCATAATCCCACAGGGAATACGCCGACATCGCCAGCTTCATACCCGCAACACAAAACGGTAATACCATACACAGCCACAGGGGTACTCCAAACCCTGTTTCGAACAGAAGCGTAAAGGGTAAAAATCCTACGATTACCTTCAAAATACTATATCCATAGTTCACCAGCGTATACTCTCTCGCATCCATTCGCATCAAAATCATAGCATAATACTTATCCCGGGTGGGGTAAAACAGATGCGTGTTGGCAAATGCCCCGATTATAGTAAGCAGCAACAGGATATGCAAAAACACCTGATCTGGAGAGCCCTGTTCATATAAAACTCCGATTCCGCACACCATAGTAAGAAAATACAGAAACTTACCTAAAAATATGGAAATGATCTCCCAAACCACCGACAGCACATTGGCAAATATTTTCGGCGCCCGCATCCGATACAAAGCCTCCGGCAAAAGCTTTTTTACCAACGGAATCTGCTTCAGAGAATAGAGTATACTATTCACCCGATATGTATTTTTCAAGGAAAATGAAATTCTCAGTGTTTTATTCATTTTCTTCCCCCCTCAAAGCTGCGATAATTTTATCCTTAAATTCCAGACTATCCAGATTGGCCTTTTCCACCACCTCTAACTCCCCGTGGTGAAGCAGAACAATCTCGTCACAAAGATCCAAAGCCAGATCCATAAGATGGGTAGAAAAAATTGTTATCCGCCCGCTTTTCAAAGAACGAAGCAACTGTTTCATTTCCTCCGCCACCACCACATCCAGCGAAGTAAGAGGCTCATCCAAAAGAAGCACATTCGGCTGGGCAATTATATTTACCAGCATCTGCATCTTATTCTTCATGCCATGAGAATAATCTTTCAAAAGTTTGTCCCGATCTTCCCTGGCTATGCTCATATAGCTGAAATACTCATCAGCGGACTTGGGATCTTTTATTTCCTTTCCGTTGATATCCATAAAAAACTTCAAAAACTCCCTGCCGGTCAGAAATTCAGGAACCACCGGCGTCGACAGCACATACCCGATATCCTCTGCTTTCGTCTGGCGGCGAACGCCATTTTCTTCCAGAAAACACTGCCCTCCATCTGCTTTGATATCCCTGTTGATACAATTAAAAAGCGTTGTCTTTCCCGCTCCATTTCGTCCTAAAAGACCATAGATTTTTCCTTCCTCAAAGGAAAAATCTATATCCGCAGAACTTCCTTCTTTTCAAAACTTTTACTCAAATGCTCGATGATAAACTTCATATGGCTCTCCTTACTCCTCTGAAAATTCATTATATAGCTCCATTATATGGTATTGTCAGAAAAAGTCACGTAAAATCTCCATTATTAAGTTGAAAGATGCCTAACGAATTGTTTCGTGCTGCGCACTTCCACAATTCTGGCATTAAAAAACGCTGTCCCCTCCAACATACAAATGCTGAAAGGCAACAGCGTTCTTTCTTATAACAAATGTGCTCTCTGTTCTTCCGGTGTCATCGGACTGAGATAAGACGGAGCTACATCAAAAACGGTCTTGCAGCCCACAATCCCTTCTTCACGCATCCGTTTCACTGCTCTCGCATATGCAACCAACACACTGGAGGTAAATTCCGGATTAGACTCTAACTTCAGAGAATACTCGATCATCTGATGCGTTTTTTCTCCTTCTCCCGTCATGCCGCTGCGCATAACAAATCCCCCGTGAGGCATTTTATTATGAACCGCATCGAATTCTTCCTCTGTAATGAAATGCACCGTGGTATCATACTCATCAAAATAATTTTTCATTGTCTTGATAGATTCTTCTATTTTTTTCCGATCTGCTCCCTCTTCCGGAACCACATAACACTCCCTGGTATGTTTCTGACGTGTCGTCAGTTCTGGCTGCGCACCGGAGCGAACCTGTTCCATAGCTTCTTCCACTGGAACCGTATACTGGATTCCTCTTTTTACACCCTCAATCCGGCGAATTGCATCGGAATGTCCCTGGCTGACGCCTTTTCCCCAGAAGGTATACGTTTTTCCCTGAGGCAGGATTGCCTCTGCATAAATGCGATTCAGGGAGAACAGACCTGGATCCCAGCCCACGGAGATCAACCCCAGATGTTTGTTTTCTTTGCAGGAAGCATCTACTGCTGCAAAATGCTGAGGAATCTTTGCGTGTGTATCGAAACTGTCGATCACATTAAAATACTTTGCCAATTCCGGTGTCTGCTTCGGTAAATCTGTAGCGCTTCCTCCACAGATGATCATCACATCAATCTGATCCTGCATGGATTCTGCTTCATCCATTCCGTAAACTTTTACTCCCGGAGTTGCCAACTTTACAGTCTCAGGCGCACGGCGGGTAAATACGCCTGCCAATTCCATATCTGCATTCTGCTGAACAGCCAGTTCCACGCCTTTGCCCAGATTGCCATAACCAGCAATACCAATTCTGATTTTTTCCATTCTGAATTCCTCCTTCTGCTTTTTCCTTAACATCCTAACATATTTTTTTTCTGTTTTCAACACTCTAATGTGGCAAATTATTTATATCGTAACCGTCTGCAGCTGCGTAAGTCTTTGATCGATCCAGTTATAATGCTCTTCTATGGCAGCCAGCCCCTCTTCCCTCTGTCCTTCCAACAGACAATGATAAATTCTGTTGTGTATCGCATCCCACCACGCTTCATGTTCTCTGGTGGTATTTTCCAGGATAATAGAAATCTCTTCCCGACTCACATGCGACAAAGCGTCCATCAGCATTCGCAACAGACAATTTCCGGAAGTTTCAATTAACATTTTGTGAAAATCATGATCCGCCCGCACCATAGACTGGTAATCACTCTTCTGGATTCTTCCCATAATTTCCCGAAATTTTTCTTTTTCCTCTTCTTTCAAGTTTCCCACTGCCAGATCAAACGCCTGTGCCTCCATCGCCCTCCGAAGCTGACTGACCTCCAGATAATTACTTTCTTTCATAAAAATCAGCATAGAAAATACGCTGCCAAGACTTCTTCCCATGTGATTCACAAGAAAATTGCCCTTTCCCTGACGGCTTTCAATAAGCCCCATGTGCTCCATAGTGCGAAGCGCCTCCCGAATAGAATTTCGGCTAAGTCCCAGCCGCTCCATCATTTCCCGTTCTGACGGAAGTTTTCTTCCAAACTCAAGTTTTCCCTCTTTTACCAGTAACTTAATATACTCGATCACCTGATAGTATACCCGTTCCTGAAAATTTTCTTTATAATTTACAGAATCCATTTCCTGCTATCTCCCTTTCCTATCCAATAAACCCTGAGAACAGAGACGCTCCCACCACGGTCAAAAGACCTGCCACTGCAATGGCAAGACTGCTCATAGCTCCCTCAATCTGTCCCAATTCCATAGCTTTTGCGGTTCCTATCGCATGAGAAGAAGTTCCCAAAGCCACTCCCCGGGCTATTGGCTCCTGAATAGCAAAAACCTTGAATACCATCTCGGCCAGCACATTTCCCAAAATTCCGGTGATTACGATCACTGCCACCGTAATAGTCACAATACCGCCCAATTCTTCTGATACGCCCATACCGATAGCCGTAGTAATGGATTTTGGAAGAAGCGTCACATACTGCTCATGGGTCAGGTCAAACAGAATCGCTAAAGCCAATACCCCTGCTAGGCTTGCCAGCACACCGGAAAAAATTCCTGCCGCCAAAGCCTTAAAATTTTTCTTTAAAAGCGAGATCTGCTCATATAAGGGCACCGCCAGGCATACCGTAGCCGGAGTCAGCAGATAGCTGAGATATTTGCCTCCCTCATTATACTTTTCATAATCCACATCGAAAATCAAAAGAATGCCCATAACACAGATCACACCAATCAAAAGCGGATTAAAAATAGCCATCTTAAATCTCTTTTTTAAAATCAGTCCCACTTCATATCCTGCCAGACTGATCAACGCTCCGAAAAATACGGAATCAGTCAAAAATTCCTTCATTTTTTCTCCCTCTTTCTGTTCTTGCGGATCATCCTCTGGGTTATGCGACCGGTTACTGCCATAACCAAAACGGTAGTAACCACAGTGATTACACTCACCGGAAACCAAATCGGCTGCAAAAGCTTCCAGGATGTCAACAGTCCCACTGCTGCCGGTATAAACATCACCGGCATGATCTCAATCAAAAATACTGCCGCTTCCTTTACCTGCTCCACCTTACATATCCCCGTCAACAGCGCTGCCAGAAGCAACAAAAGCCCATACACACTGGCCGGCACCGGAAGAGGCAGAAGAATATGAAGCAGTTCACCCAGAAAAGAAAACAACAAAATCAAACCAAACTGTCTTAAAAACCTCATTTTCTTTCTCCTTTTTCACAACTGGTACTACCAGTAAATTATACGGGGCACAATTCCAAATGTCAAGGGATCTCTTTCTGCACAAAAAAGAAGCTATCATAAGAAACAGTTTCATACATCTGTTTCTTATGATAGCTTCTCTTTTATTATTGTACGGCTGGAGTTTTTTTCAATTTTCTAATCTGTTTCAACGCCCAGTCAAAGGCAGGGACAAAAAGTATGACAAATAATACTGCAAACCCATTATTAACCACTCGCAAAGTAACAGAACCCCCGGAGCCAAAGAAACTCATAGCAATTCCCAAAGCGCCAAATGCGTTGAAAACTGTCTGCCATTTGTATGTAGCACAAAATCCTACACCAATTCCTCCCAGAATTCCCAACAAGCCATAGCTGCTCTCTGGAAGTATCTGAATCAATAACATGAAGCCCACACATCCTGCCAGAGTTCCAAGAAAACGATAGATCATCTTTGTCTTCCGATCGGTATCAAAGGGCTGTAACACCGACATAGCTGCAATTCCAATCCACATCGACCGGGGCAATCCCAGCAGTTCTCCCACAAGCATCGACAAGCATACCCCTAAAGCCAGCTTGATCTGCCACTGACTTCTGGTAGACTCCAGACAAAATTCCTGAAGAACATCCTTCAAACGTCTCTTACATTCCGTCTTCCGATGATTTCTGTACATACACAGGGCAACCCAAATTCCGCCCAGCATAAGCCCAAGCACACGTTTTCCATATACCACGCCGTTTACATCATTTCCATAAAGAAGCAGGTAAGTCAACACGAAAGTAGCATGGTTAAAATAAATAACATTATGACATCCCAATACCAACATCACAAAAATACAAACACTGTTAATGACAAAACCAACTACAGAGGGTACCTGATTCGCCATGTGCGGTCCCACTGCCAGAATACCGAAAATTCCAATCATAACCCACACGCTTTGAGAAGTCTCAAATCCCAGATTCACCTGACGAAACGCCAGCAATGCCAGAAGAACTCCCACACCAGCTACACCATTCTCTTCGCCAAACAAAGAAGTAAATACACTTACAAAAATCACACAAAAGGCTACGGTAAGACTGATTTTCAACAGATATACCGCTATGTGCTTTCTTTTTTCCTTCTGATCTGCACAGGATCGGATAAGATTCTTCGAACCTGCCTGATTTAACTGTAATTCCTGATATACCGTCATATATGCTCCTCCTCTTTCCCATTTACAGGTAGCAAAGAGGTATATTATAAGAAATACTTCTAAATGTCAATTAAATCTTTATAAAATCTCTCCGATTCTTTTCCCACTATGGAACCACCCGAAATGTTTTCACAACTCCATTCATTTCCTTCTGGAGCGCCATATAGCTTTCCACACATTCCGGTTCTGCTTCCAGATAGTTTACCTCTTCCGGAATCTTTACGTAGGCATAAAAACCGTCCTCACTGCAGATCAGTTTCTCTCCATCCCGGACATTCTTCTTTTCTGTCGATACTTCAAAAGAAAAAACTGTTCCAAAATTGTCTCCGTAAAGGCTCAGTCCCCGCTTATTATTCAACACGTCCACACAGTGGATCACCATTCCGGAATCTGCCAGACTCACACGAAACATAACCTTTTTGCTCCAATAAACGGGATATTTAAAAGCAAATGTCACTTCTCCCAATGAATCCTGATAAGTAAATGTATCACTGGTAAAACAATTCTTTCCTATCTGCGCGTCTGCAAGATATTCTACATTTTTCTTTTCGTACTCATTAAAGACATCTGTTTGAAAATCCTCTGGTTCTATGGATGGAATATACCAGGTTTTGCTGCGAAAATACTGATCCAGATCTTCATCTTCAAAAATTCTCCCATGCCGGGCGTAAATCTCATTTTTAGCAAGCCGAATCTCATCCACGCTCCATCCAGTAATATCATATTCATTCAGATAACGAATTTCACTATCTGGAAGTATATATTCATCTGCTCCCGTCTCTCTTGCAAAAACCTGGTCCTCCACCGGAGCTGTTGCTTCCTGCTTGCTCTTTGCTGCACCTCTGGTATATCCGGAAAAAAAGATTGCCAGAAAAACACCAGCTAATATCATTACCAGTACGGCAATCGTTATAAGCCCATATAAAATTGTTTTTTCTGCGCTCTTCTTGCTGTTTAAACCGGACATAACATCCTCCTGTATCTTTTCCTTTTTATCTATTATACCCAGAGACTTTATAAGATACAAGTAAATATAATCTGTATGTCCCTTAACACTTTCTTACATTCCTTTTCTTAAATCTTACGATCCTTTTTATCTCCCCTTGGAATACACAATTTTATCTCTTTCCACCAGAGCATCCTTCAACTCCTGAGATGTTTTCACTCTTCTGTCTAATACTATTCCACCACGCGCCAAATGTTCCGGTCCATGAAAATCAGATGCTGAAATCTGAATGTACTCTGGATGCCGCTCCAAAATCTCTTTGACCTTTTCTGGCTCCTGTACCCAGTTACAGTTACCATTATAAGCTTCTATACCATCCAGCTTATCCTCACACATCAGATCACAAACTTTTAATTTTAACGGCATTTTCCACTGCTCTACGGGAGTGTTTTTCAACATCTTCATTCCTTCATTATAGGACATTTCTTCCATTTCTGGGTTAGCTTCCAGAATATGCAGCATCTGTTCACTTCTATATTCTGTATATAGCTTTCCCGCCTCAATTCCCACAATTCTGCATCGAACCGGATGCGCCTGAATAACCAGCATCCCATTTTCATGAAATCAGTGATGTCATGATTGATAAGGAGGAAATTGCCATGAAACCTTGTCAAGGACGGTAACTTTGGTATGCCGTACCTTCCGGAGAAGCTTTATGAGGAGCTTCGCAGGTTATCCATGTTCAGAGACCAGCTGAATGAGGACAGAATCCGGGCAATCAACCGTATGCACAGGGAAATGAAGATTTATTTTCCGGAATATAAGGATGCGCTTGGAAAGGTAGATGGCGCATTCAGTCTGGAGTTGCTGAAATCTGCACCATTTCCGGATGATTTAAAAGCGCTTGACGAAGACGGAATAAGACAGATCTGGCACGAAGCTAAGCTTAGAGGACGCGGCTATAGCAGGTCAGGAGAAATTGTAGGGTATGCGAGATCAAGTGTTGGTATCAAGGATGGAGCGGATGCAGCCAAAATGGTTGTACAGTGGTTTGTTAAGAAGATTATGGAACTGGATGAAGAGCTTGCTGTTATAGAGAATCTAATCAACCAGAAATGCAAGGAAATACCGTATACAGGCAGCATTTTGGAGATATCCGGGATTGGAGAAAACACACTGTCCGGAATCCTTGCAGAGATGGGCGATATCTCAAGATTTGATGATGTGAAGGAAATACAGAAACTAAGCGGATTAGGGCTTGTAGCGTGCAGTTCGGGAAAGCACAAGGGAGAAACCAAGATCAGTCACAGAGGACGCAAACGACTCAGATACTGGTTGTTCCAGGCGGCAAAGTCAGCGGTAGCACATGCTGATGAATTTAAGGAGCTTCACATATACTACACGACCCGAACAAAGAATCCGCTCAAAAAGATGCAGTCGCTGATCGTGATTGCCTGCAAGCTTCTGAGAATCATCTATACGATTATGAAGAAGGGAACTGCGTATGATCCGAAAAAGATGCTTACGGACATTAAACGGCAGGAAAAGCAGGAAGCACTTGCTGCATAAGCGCATCAAAATGATTATTCCAGAGCCTTGCCGGGGCCCGGATAATTCCGAGACCGGGCAGGGTTCTGGAAAGAAACCCGATAACGATGGAATTGCATGGACAACTGCATCAGCACAATGACCAGCAGAAAATGAAGCAGGGGATGCGTCCACGGAATAACCGTACCCTGTGGAATGAGCAGGTCAGTAATATCAAAATACAAACAAGAGCTGTAGCCTGCAGTAATTCACTCCGTAGGGCATGACTCTGTTCGAAAGCTTAGCAGGCACTCAGTGTATGAACAGGTGGGACGAAGGAAGTTGGTACACGATACCATTAGACACGGAAGGTTCACCATCATAGTTAACAGAGGATTTATAGCCTTTATAAAGCAGACCAGTGGGACGCTTTATAAACTGCACCCTCTTTCAGCCATTCAGTACAAGATACAATGACTGTCATACACTTCTGGCTCTATTTTGTGAGGTAAATATTTAAAGAAAAGCCTGAAAAATCAATGATTTAGGGCTTGACAATATAGGAAGGAGATTTTGTTATGAAGAAAAGGTGGTTAAAGTTTCTTTTGGAGATTGTGGTATCTGGAATGCTGATTACAGGCTGCAGCAAGGAAGAAAAGAAAGAGGAAAGTCCCAAGACGGAAGATGTGGCAAAAGACGAACCCAAGGAGGAAGTGCCAGTGGTTACTCCAGAAGCAGAGGAGAATGAAACAACTTCAGAAACGATGCAGACAGAAGAGCCTCGGCAGCCTGCTTCGGATGAACAGCAGCAGGAGACAGTAAAAGAACCGCCGGTCCTACAGGAAAATGAGGAAACTCCAAAGACAGATTCGGAGACATCGGAGGGAGTACCGGCAACTGTGATTTTATATGAAGGAACGTATTTTGCTGAGGAAGTATATAAGATGGCGGCAGATTTGGGAGATGGCATTTATTGTGAAATTGATATTTCCAATATTACAGATACATCTTTTGATTTTACCGTGTATGAAGTGAATGAGTCGGAAGAAACCAGAAGTATGATTTTTAAAACCCATACGGCAGTATTTCAGGGAGATGGAACTACGGCGGTTTATAATGGGAAAGAATATACTCTGAATTTTACTTTTCCAGACTATCATACATCATTACCGCATGTTACAGATATGGAAGTGACAGGGTTTGCACTGTTGGAAGGAGAAACATATATGAACAATAGCGTTCCCGGGCATGAATTTGGATAAATTTTTGGAAATTTTTTAAGAAACCAAAATTAACAATACAATTCAGAAAATTATGTGTAAATAAACAGTTATAAAAAGAGAAGATCAAATAAATAAAAAATAATTTTAAAAATAATTAAAAAATGTATTGACAAATATAGGGGTGTCTGTTATTATAATCTCAACAACAAACAAAACACTTACTTCAAAACATCGACACCCCATTTTCTATGAAAGAGACGAGAAATCTTCATATGAAGAATGGAAAAAGAACCAAAGATGAAATTAAATCTTACAAGAGTATTTGATTATCTGGTTAGTTGAATCGGATTTCCAGAAAGTTTGGGCGGTAAGATGGGAACGAAAGGTTTATAAAATCTTATTCAAACATGGAAAGAAATCAAAAACAAATAACCTGATAAATTAAAAGTACAAAAGATTAGTATTCGGAAATGGAATGTGGAAAGTAAGTGAGCAGAAAAAACGATAGAAGGGAGCGAGTCCCGTGGAAATGGAAAACTTGAATCATCAATATAAGAGTGGTAAGATTTAACATTCCCCGCAAGAAAGACCTTTTATGAATGATGAAAAGAAAAAGAATATACCAGAGTGTATAAAGATAGATAAAAGGTAAAAGCGTTGATCCTTATATTGAATATATTACCACAAAAATAATAGTAAGATTTTAAAAGATGTGTAAAGAAACATTTTTTAAAAAGGTCTGGTGATTTATTGAATGTAACTATACAGAATATGGATGTCGAAGTTTTCATCGAAAAAAGTTGATCGCATAAGAAGTAGGATGCAGTTGCTATTCAGATAGTAAGAGTATTTGAAAGAAGCGAAAGCAACGAGATAAAGTTTAGGATTCAACGTCTGTATAGGAAATGAAAGTAAACATCAAGATTTAGAAGATTTATAGACGAAAGAATAAATCGGAAACTTTCTATTATCCTTTATAATAGATATAACATTTCTAAGTAAGATGTCGAAAGACAGACTGGTATAAAAGATACCGCTTACGAGCAGGGAGGAAAAGATACAATTTTATATAGATAATTGAATAGGGAACTTATAAATAGATTCAAATCCAATGTCAGTATAAAACGTAACTTGTAAAACAAAAATCAGAATAAAAGAGAGATAAAAGAGGAAAAATAATTGAATAAAGAAAATCATTAGAACAACCGTTATATCGATCGAGATGAGATATAGCGGTTGTTCGTTTTGCATATTGAAACAAAAAAAGTTGTTTGGTATTTTTGGGGTATATTTTATAATAGTTTATAATAATTACAAAAAAATAAAAAGATTGAGAATTTTAGTGATATATGGTACTATTTGACTAGATAGATTTTTGGTGGAATGTAACAAAAAATTGAAAAGGAAGGAAAGGAGCAGATGAAGTACTGGTCAGATATTTTTAAGCATCTTACAGCATTAACGCAGTTGGGGTTGTCTTTTATTACGCCTGTCCTGGTGTGTCTTGCTCTTTGCGCCTGGGCTTCGCAGCGCTTTCAGTTGGGAGGCTGGATTTATATTCCAGGATTTTTCTTTGGGATGGGAGGTTCATTTATGGTTGCTTATAAGCTGTATGTGAAAATAACCAGACGTCAGGAAAAAGAAGAAAAAAAGAAGAAGGTAAGTTTTAACAGACATATTTAACAGGAGGAATGTATGGGAAGTATTTTGCGTGGTATTCAACCAGCGGTGAAAAAGGAAACGAAGAGAGTGACAGTGATTACCGCCATTGGCATTGGCTTGATGTGGATAGGGTTTTGGGTTCTTCACTGGATTTTTCCAGAGAAAGTTCCTTTTAATTATACAGTGTTGCTGGGCGGTTTGGGTGGAGGTCTGATTGCCGTACTGAATTTCTTTTTGATGGGTCTTACCGTTCAGAAGGTGGCTTCTTCTGATGATGAAGAAAAGGCCAGAATGAGAATGAAAGCAAGCTATTCTCAGAGAATGCTGCTGCAGATGGTTTGGGTAATTGTCGCTGTTGTGGCGCCTTGTTTTCAACCGGTAGCAGGACTTCTTCCTCTGCTGTTCCCTGGTTTTGGGATTAAGATCATGGGAATTGCAGGGCGAAGTTAAGAATATATGATAGATAGGAGGTGGAGACAGGCATGGAGTTGGATTTTTCAGGAGCAAAAGTCTATTTTACACTGCCCATTGATTTTCCCATATTGGGTGAGCTGCAGATCAGTGAAACGATGGTCGTCAGCTGGATCGTGATGCTGGTGATTACAGGGGTTTGTATCTGGCTGACGCATGATCTGAAAGTGAAAGATATTTCCAAACGTCAGGCAGTTGCGGAACTGCTGGTGGAGACTGCGAATAAGTTTGTTATTGGAAATATGGGGGAAAAGTTTCGGCATATGATTCCATTTGTAGCGGCGCTGTTTATCACCAGTGTCGTGTCGAATCTGATTAGTCTGATCGGTCTGCGAAGCCCTACGGCAGATTTGTCCACGGAGGCGGCATGGGCTGTAGTGGTATTTGTCATGATCACTGGCCAGAAGATAAAAACAAATGGATTTGGCGGTTATCTGAAAGGTTTTACAACGCCGATAGCGGTTATGACTCCGTTTAATATTCTTTCAGAACTTGCTACTCCTATTAGTATGGCTTGCCGTCATTTTGGCAATATTCTTTCAGGTGTGGTTATCAATGGTCTGATTTATGGAGCGTTGGCTGTAGCAAGTTCCGCGTTATTTGGTTTGCTTCCGGGACTGTTGGGTGATGTTTTTGCTAAAATCCCTGTTCTCGATGTGGGGATTCCAGCAATTTTATCTGTGTATTTTGATTGGTTCTCGGGATTTATGCAGGCATTTATTTTCTGTATGCTGACAGTTATGTATATAGCAAATGCAGCAGAAGAATAAAAGGTAAAAAAATAATTATATTTACAGGAGGAAAACATTATGGAATTTCAATTACTTGCAAAGGGTATCGCATTGGCAGGATGTGCAATTGGAGCGGGAGCAGCATTGATTGCTGGTATCGGACCTGGTATTGGAGAAGGTAATGCAGTGGCGAAAGCATTGGAGGCGATTGGACGTCAGCCGGAGTGCAAAGGTGATGTTACGTCTACGATGCTTCTGGGATGTGCGATTGCAGAGACTACCGGTATCTATGGTTTTGTGACTGGTTTGCTGCTGATTTTCGTGGCTCCTCGTATGTTTATGAACTTCCTCAGCTAATACGGCAACAGAAAGACAGGAGGTTACAGGTATGCAGGTGCAGGAATTAGTTGGAATTGTACCATGGACCTTTCTAGCGCAGATTGCAAATCTTTTTATTCAGGTGCTTTTGATCAAACGTTTTTTGTTCAAACCGGTAAATGAGATTTTGAAAAAAAGGAAAGAGCTGGCGGATGCTGAGATTCAGAAAGCTGTCAAGGCAAAAGAAGAGGCTCTGGCTATAAAAGCAGAATATGAGCAAAATATGCAGGAAGCAAAGAATAAAGCGAACGACATTTTGATGACGGCGCAGAAGACAGCGGCGATTCAAAGTGAAGAGATGCTGAAGGATGCTTCCGCACAGGCAGCAGCGATCAAGGCGAAGGCAGAGAAGGATATTGCCCAGGAAAAGAGAAAAGCTGTCAATGATATCAGAAGCGAGATTGGCGATATGGCGGTAGAGATTGCCGGAAAGGTTATCGAGCGAGAAATCAGTGAAGAAGATCATGAGAAACTGATCAATGATTTTATATCGAATGTAGGTGATGTATCATGACCCAGACTGCCAGAATATATGGGGGAAGCTTATATGATCTTGCTGTTGAAGAACAGCTTGCAGACATTATACAGGAACAGATGGGGATTGTTCGGAAACTTTTTCAGGAAAATCCCGATTATATACGTCTGCTTATGGAACCCTCTATTTCTCAGGATGAGCGAAACGGTCTGATCGAGAGTGCGTTTGGCGCCGGAACAGAACGATATTTGGTGAATTTTTTAAAGATTTTGTGTGAAAAGGGCATTCTTACAGAATTTGGAGGGTGCTGTGAGGAATTTACACGGCGTTATTATGCAGATCATGGTATTGCTGAGGCGGTTGTGACCAGCGCGGTGGCGTTGAGTGAGCAGCAATGTGAGGCATTGAAGGAAAAGCTGGAGAAGATCAGCGGAAAGAAGATTTCTCTGAGTATCAAAATAGACCCTTCGGTGCTGGCAGGTCTGCGTGTGGAAGTAGAAGGAACGCAGCTGGACGGAACGGTGCAGAGCCGTTTGGCAGGTGTTTCAAAAAAGATGAATGACATAATTATGTAATAATCGAAAAGTTATGAAACAATAAGTAAAAGGATGGGAATGGAAACATGCAATTAAAACCTGAAGAAATATCCAGAGTCATCCGCAGCCAGATCAAATACTATGAAAATGCAATTCAGCAGAATGAGACGGGGACCGTTTTGATGGTAGGTGACGGTATCGCAAGAGCCAGCGGTCTTGTAAACTGTATGGCGGGAGAATTGCTGGAGTTTGAAGACGGAAGTTTTGGTATGGCGCAGAATCTGGAAGAAAACAGCGTGTCCATCGTATTGTTCGGTTCCGGTGAAAATATTGGTGAAGGGCAGACGATTAAGCGGACTGGTAAAGTTGTATCGGTGCCAGTGGGCGAGGCAATGATAGGCAGAGTAGTGAATGCTCTGGGACAGCCGATTGACGGAGTGGGACCTGTTGTGACCAGTGAGTTTCGCCCGATAGAAAGTCCGGCGCCAGGTATCTGTGAGCGAAAATCCGTACATGAACCTTTGCAGACGGGAATCAAGGCGATTGATTCTATGGTGCCGATCGGACGAGGCCAGAGGGAATTGATCATTGGCGACCGGCAGACAGGAAAAACAACGCTGGCGGCGGATACGATTATCAATCAAAAAGGTAAAAATGTCATTTGTATTTATGTGGCGATTGGACAGAAACGTTCCACAGTAGCCAACCTGGTGGAAAATTTATCTAAAAACGGTGCGATGGATTATACTATCGTGGTGGCGGCTACTGCGTCGGAATCCAGTCCTTTGCAGTATATTGCGCCATATTCCGGCTGTGCCATGGGTGAATATTTTATGAATAAGGGCCAGCATGTATTGATTGTATATGATGACCTGAGTAAGCATGCTGTGGCTTATCGTGCGCTGTCTCTGCTGATTCGCCGTCCGCCGGGACGGGAGGCATATCCGGGGGATGTATTTTATCTTCATTCCAGACTTCTGGAACGTGCTGCAAAACTGGATGACGAACATGGCGGAGGTTCTTTGACGGCGCTTCCGATCATTGAGACCCAGGCAGGTGATGTATCTGCTTATATTCCGACCAATGTGATTTCTATTACGGACGGACAGATTTTTCTGGAAACGGAATTGTTTCATTCCGGTATCATGCCGGCGGTAAATCCGGGTATTTCCGTATCTCGGGTAGGAGGAAATGCACAGATTAAAGCTATGAAAAAGGTGGCAGGCTCTCTGAAACTGATTTATTCTCAGTATCGGGAACTGCAAAGTTTTGCGCAGTTTGGTTCAGATCTGGATGCAGATACTAAGGCGCGTCTGGCACAGGGAGCCCGTATCGTTGAGGTGCTGAAACAGAATCAGAACACACCGATACCTGTCGAAAAACAGGTGGCAATTTTGTATGCAGTTACAAAAGGAAATTTGGTTCATGTGGGGGTAGAGGATGTAAGCACTTATGAAACAGGGCTGTATACTTATCTTGATACGAATGCGGAAGGCGTAAATGTTATGCAGACGATTCGCTCCACCGGAAAATTGGAGGATGATACAGAAGATAAGTTGAAAAAAGTACTGGACGAGTATACGGAAGAATTTCTGAATACACGCCCTGAAAAATAAAGAAATCAGGAGGAAGTAAAATGGCTGCAAATATGAAATCGGTAAAACTGCGGATGAAAAGTGTACAAAGCACGATGCAGATCACAAAGGCCATGGAGCTGGTAGCATCCTCCAAACTGCGGAAAGCAAAAGAAAGGGCAGATATTTGTCGTCCTTATTTTCGTGAACTTTATCGTACTCTTCAGAATATTGCTTCTGAAAATACAGAGTTTTTTTCCGTATATGCAAAAAAGGCGGTAAGCGACAGATATTGTTATATCGTATTGGCTGGAGACAGGGGTCTTGCAGGAGGCTATAATGCAAATCTTTTGAAGTGCCTGGAAGCGGAAAGCGAGGGGAAAGATTTTGTGGTATTGCCAATAGGTAAAAAAGCAGTTGAATATGTACAGAGAAAGAAAATTGATTGTGTTACAGAAACATTCGGAGAGATTGCTGATATATCTGTGGCAGACTGTTTTGAAATTGCCCATCTTCTGTGTGAAGAGTTCAAAAAAGGAAAGTTTGGACATATTGAATTGTGTTATACAACTTTTGTATCTATGTTGTCCCAGCAGCCGGAGGTATCATCCTTATTACCTTTGACAGATCTGGTAAAAGAAGAGGGAGATGGGGAGAAACCGCGGAATCTGATCTGGTATGAGCCAAACAGTGTGGAGGTGTTTGATGCTATTGTTCCAGAGTATCTGGCAGGAGTAATTTATGGTGGAATTTGTGAAAGTCTTGTCAGTGAGCTGGCGGCTCGAAGGATGGCTATGGAATCTGCAACAGGCAATGCGGAAGAAATGATTGATAAGTTGAATCTGTATTATAACAGAGCGCGTCAGGCTAGCATAACGCAGGAGATTACAGAGATTGTTGGAGGAGCAGAAGGTATATGAGTGAAAAACACATTGGTGAAGTGGTGCAGGTCATCGGTCCTGTTTTGGACATTCGCTTTGCGCATGATGAATTGCCTGCATTGCTGAATGCCATTGAAATTGATAATAAAGGCGCAAAGCTGATTGCTGAAGTGGCTCAGCAAACCGGGGACAATCTGGTACGGTGTATTGCCATGAATTCTACGGATGGTCTTGTTCGTGGAGCAAGGGCGGTTGATACGGGAAGCCCTATTAAAGTGCCGGTAGGAGAGGAATGTCTGGGGCGTGTATTTAATTTATTAGGAGATCCGGTAGATGATCGTCCGGTTCCGGATACAAAGGAACGGTGGCCGATTCATCGTCCGGCGCCTTCTTATGAAGAGCAGGTTCCGGCTACGGAGATTCTGGAAACGGGTATTAAAGTTGTAGATCTGATCTGTCCTTATGCAAAAGGTGGTAAGATTGGTCTTTTTGGCGGCGCCGGAGTAGGAAAGACCGTTCTGATTATGGAATTGATTCATAATGTCGCTACAGCCCATGGAGGACTTTCTGTATTTACCGGTGTAGGAGAGCGTACCCGTGAAGGAAATGACCTTTACAATGAGATGAAAGAAAGCGGTGTTATTGACAAAACGGCGTTGGTATATGGACAGATGAATGAGCCGCCGGGAGCTCGTATGAGAGTTGGTTTATCCGGTCTTACCATGGCAGAATATTTCCGTGATGTGAAGAATCAGGATGTGTTGTTATTTATTGATAATATTTTCCGTTTTACCCAGGCGGGTTCCGAGGTTTCTGCTCTGTTGGGACGTATGCCTTCAGCGGTAGGGTATCAGCCTACATTGGCAACGGAGATGGGAGCTTTGCAGGAACGTATTACTTCGACAAGAAAGGGTTCTATTACCTCGGTACAGGCTGTTTATGTTCCGGCAGATGACCTGACAGACCCGGCTCCGGCGACTACTTTCTCCCATTTGGACGCTACGACAGTATTGTCCCGTGAGATTTCCAGTCAGGGTATTTATCCGGCGGTGGATCCTCTGGAGTCCAGCAGCCGTATCCTTTCCCCGGAAGTGGTGGGAACCGAGCATTATGAGATTGCCCGAGAAGTGCAAAGAGTGCTCCAGCGTTATAAGGAATTACAGGATATCATTGCTATTATGGGTATGGATGAATTATCAGAAGAAGATAAGCTGACGGTAAACCGCGCCCGTAAGGTACAGCGTTTTCTGTCTCAGAGTTTTTCGGTGGCAGAGCAGTTTACGGGTATGCCGGGACAATATGTACCATTGAAAGAGACGCTGAGAGGATTTAAGATGATTCTGGATGGAGCGTGTGATGAACTTCCGGAAAGTTGTTTCCTGTTCTCTGGAACCATTGATGAAGTTTTTGAAAAAGCGAAAAAGTTGTAAAGGAGGCTGTCTATGAAGACATTTCCGTTACGGATTGGAACACCGGATGGTCTGCTTTTTGAAGGAAATGTGGTACGTGTTGTCTGTCGTACGATTACCGGAGATCTGGCAGTGCTGGCAGATCATTGTAATTTTTGTACTGCTCTCGGGATGGGAGAAGCCCATGTGGTAATGGAAGACGGTGAAAGATGGGATGCAGCCTGTATCGGAGGAATGCTTTCGATGATGGAGGGGACTTGCCATTTGCTGGCAACCACCTGGGAGTGGAAAAAGGATATTGATGAACAGCGTGCCAGCGAGGCAAAGCATCGCGCGGAGAAGATGCTGGCAAAGGGCGGTCTGACAGATAAAGAATATAAGATCGTGAAAGCGAAACTCCAGAGAGCGTTGGTTCGTCTGAGTGTTAAGGAATAAAAGAAAAAAGGGGAACATGGATATGGGAAGAACCGGTTGGAGCCAGAATGATATTTTATATGAAGACGCTGAGATATTGGTATGCAGAAAACATGCAGGAATAGCGGTTCAGAGCGCGCGCATCGGGCAGATGGATATGGAGAGCGCCTTGAAAAGTTATTTGCAAGGGGGTTTTCTGGGAATCGTGCAGCGATTGGATCAACCGGTGGAAGGGATCCTGGTGTTTGGAAAGACACCGCAGGCGACGGCGGAATTGAACCGGCAGCACCAGAATGGAAAAATGAAGAAGAAATATCTGGCAGTTTATCGAAGAGATCTGTCAGGTGGTGAAAATGAAAAAGGGTGTACGGGGCAAGATGCGGAGAATGCGCTTATTTGTCTGGAGGACGTTCTTTTGAAGGATGGCAGATCCAATACCTCTCGTGTGGTGAGAAATGGAACGCCGCAGGGGAAAAAAGCCGTACTTTTTTACAGGATTTTGCAGGAAAAGGAAGATGCAGGTCTGGCAGAGGTGATTCTTCAGACCGGCAGACATCATCAGATACGTGTGCAGATGGCGCACCATGGAATGCCTTTGTGGGGAGACGGAAAGTATAATCCTCAGATTACGGAGGAGGAGCAGGGAGCAGCCATTGGTTTGTGTGCGTATAAGCTGGAATTTCTGCACCCCAAAAAAGGAAAAAAATTACAGTTCCAGATAGAACCGGAAGGCTCTGTTTTTGGAAGATTCAAGTGAAGTGTTGAGTGAAATGAAGAAACTGGCAGTATAGAAAAAAGCCCGAAACGGATACTAAGAAAGAAGTTATAGCTGGTTATGTAAAGTATCGAAAAGGGCGGTGATGGCAGTGGAATGGAAGAAATATATACTTTTCGCAGGAATAGGAATCGTTGTTTATGCAGGTATGCGTTATCTGTTGCCGGCAGCGATTCCTTTTTTGTTGGGTTGGCTGTTGGCATCCATGGTCTTGCCAGCGGCAATTTGGATAGAAAAACATCTGCGGATACGCCGGGGAATAGCGGGAGGGGTTCTGATCGGCGTGTTTGCGGTGATTTTGGGATGGGGAGCCTGGGAGTTTGTGGGGCTTTTGGCAGAGCAGGGCAGAGAGCTTTTGGAAAAAGCAGGTATTTTGGCGGAACAGGCGCAGGAATATCTGGAACATTGTTGCAGTCTGGTAGCGCAATTTACAGGAATCGGAGAGGGGGATGTAAGGGAGTTTTTAGTATATCATGTGGGGAAAATACAGGAAGAGGTGCAGAAGAAGGCAGATACCGCATGGCTGGGTTATGCGGTGACAATGACTAAAGGGATTGTAGCGCTGGTTGGCGGCATGGTGATCGCTATCTTGTTTGGAACTTTGTTGGTGAAGGATCTGGAGGAAATTCGAGGATGGATGGCGGCAGGAAGGGTAAGAAGGAAAATTCAGAATATAGGGCAAAAAATCTGTCGGGCAGGAGGACGGTATATCAAAGCGCAGTTTTTGATTATGAGTCTTGTGGCTTTGGTATGTATAGGTGGTTTCTGGATTTTGAAGAATCCCTATTTTGTTGTGGCAGGTTTGCTTGTAGGGCTGTTGGACGCCTTGCCACTTATCGGTGTGGGGACAATCTTAATTCCCTGGGCAATTTTGTGGTGTATACAGGGAGAGTATATTACAGGTCTGGGATATTTTATTCTTTTTCTGGCGGCAAATCTCACTCGGCAATTTGCTGAGCCGAGAATTGTCGGAAGAGAAATGGGAATGCATCCGGCTTTGCTGTTGATTTCTGTTTACGGGGGATTTTTTGTTTATGGATTTCCGGGATTTTTGCTGGGACCTATCACGGTTTTGATATTGCAGGCGGTATGGATGGAATTAAATACTGGGGATCAGATTAAAAACAGGTAAAAATTAAATAAAAAAGACGAAAAAAAAGTACAAAAATCTTAAGATTCGGCTATAGACTATTTTTCTCTGTCATGTATAATGGAAAGGAAAACATGCAGGATATCCGGGATTGTACAGACGTCTCGGATGCAGATATAAAGGGGTAGAAAGAATGAGAAAAGTAAAAGGATTGGGAACATTGCTTTTGGCAGGCGCCTTGTTGATCGGCTGCGGCGGCAGTGATACGGATAAATCACCTTCTAAGTCAGAGGAAAGTAATCAGACAGCGGAAGTGACAGAGGTGCCAACGAAAGAGCCGACGGCGCAACCAACAGAGGAACCGGCAAAAGAAACGGAAGAGGCGGAAACGGATAGGGAGCATGAGATTGAATTGCCGGAGGATCAGAAGCTTGTGGCAGACTACACGAAGGTGGATGGTTTGATAGTGGAAAAAGGAACCCGACTTGCTTTTGTGGTGAAGAGCACCGAGACAGGATATTGGAAAGCAGTGCGCCAGGGAGTAAAACAGGCGGTGGATGATCTGAATGAAACTTTAGGTTATACGGAAGAAGACAAAATCACCTTTACTTTTGAGGGACCTAAAACGGAAACGGATGTGGATGCTCAGATCAATGCGCTGGATGCGGTGGTGTCTGAGAATCCATCTGTTTTATGTCTGGCAGCGGTGGATATGGGTTCCTGCGTGGCTCAGCTGGAAGCGGCTCAGGAAAATGGTATTCCTGTCATTATTTTGGATTCTGGTGTGGACAGCGAGGAATTAGTATATTCGGTTTGCGCTACGGATAATTATGCAGCGGGACGGGAAGCGGCTAAAAAACTTTGTGAGAAGATCGGAGATGAGGGGGAAGTGGCAATTGTTTCTCATCTTCAGGTGGGAGAGAGCAGTAAGAGCCGCGTAGAAGGTTTTCAGGATGAAATTGCTGAAAATCACCCGCAGGTGGAAGTTGTACAGGTTGCCTATGAACCTCAGAAAGAGGGGGATGTAACGGTAGAGGAGTCTATCGATGCGATTATGAAACTTTATCCTCAGTTAAAAGGAGTTTTCTGTACGAATGAATCTATGGGTATAAAGGCTTTGCAGGTATTGGAAAACTATGCTGACAGAGGGATTCAGCTTGTAGGCTTTGATATGGGACCAATGCAGGAAGAAGCGATTCGGAACGGAAAAATGGCAGGTGTGGTGAGCCAGAATCCATATGGGATGGGATATGCTACGGTAGTAGCTGGAGTTCGGGCTATTTTGGATATGGAGAATGATGCTTTTGTAGACGCAGGATATCAGTGGATTGATGCGGAAAATATTGATTTGGAAGAGAATCAAAAATATCTTTATAAATAATGTAACTCAAACTTCCCACACCAATAAGGTGTGATGAACCTTGAA
>UMET01008015.1_pt1 | contig 46915 bp, 39 predicted proteins | sample 1964821 | NCBI WGS metagenome assembly UMET01 (sample SAMEA4836027, study PRJEB28245) | human gut metagenome | biome: gut microbiome; material: fecal sample | place: Denmark | collected 2008
TGTCTATGAGCTTCCGGCAGGTCTGGTAGATGCGGGAGAAAATTATCATGAGGCAGCAATGCGGGAATTAAAAGAAGAGACCGGACTTACGCTGGAGCCGATTGTGGCAGATGAAATATATGAAAATCCATATTTTACCACAGTGGGAATGACGGATGAGTCCTGCGCGACAGTCTATGGCTATGCTTCCGGTACGATCAGTGAAAAGTATCAGGAAGACAGCGAAGAAATACAGGTGATTCTGGCAGACAGGGAAGAGGTTCGGAGAATACTGAAAGAGGAACGGGTGGCGCTTATTTGCGCGTATCAGATGATGCACTTTTTGCAGGAGGAGGAACCGTTTGGGTTTTTGGGGGGGCATCGAGATTAATAAAATTTTTAGTTTAATAGATATAGACTTATATTTAACAGAAACTGTCGAATTTTAAGGTTCGACAGTTATTTTTTTGTTAGAAATGAAAGAAAATAAATGAAACTTATGAAACAAATATGAAACAAATGAAACAATATTGACATAATTTTAAGGTGCTTTATAATTAGGGCATAGAAGGAATGGTAGAAATATACAAGTAAATTAAAAATAAAGCAAAAACAAATGCAAAATGCACAAAACAAAGGAGTGATAAAATGGGACAACCATGAGAGAAGTTGCAAAAAGGGCAGGTGTATCACCAGCTACTGTTTCAAGATATTTTCATGGAAAAAATATTGTGACAACAGAAACAGCAAAAAGAATCGAAGAAGCAGTGCGAGAACTGGCATATATCCCAGTGTATAAACAAAAAAATCCCGGGGTCATAGCTATTTTGATAAAGAGAGAGTTTGTATTTTTGGAGCTATGGTAAGAGAAATTTTTGCTCGTATGGCACCTTTTGTAAAATATATATGTACGACAGATGAAAAAGAAGCTGTAGGAAAGGCAGATTTTATCATTACTACTATTCGTGCTGGAAAAGAAGAGAGCCGTATTATAGACGAGAGGGTGGCTTTAAAGCATGGAGTCATAGGTCAGGAAACAACTGGAGTAGGAGGATTTGCAATGGCATTGCGTTCGATTCCTATCTTGTTGCATTATTGTGAATTGATTCGCAGATATGCTAATCCTAATGTTATGGTGTTCAATTTTACGAATCCCGCGGGGCTTGTGACTCAGGCATTAAGAGATCAGGGATATTCTTTTGTGTATGGAATTTGTGATGCTCCGTCTGGTTTTTTGCGTCAGGTTGCAGGATTATACAAAGCAGAAGCTTCGGATTTTCAAGTGCATCTTATAGGTTTGAATCATTTATCATATTTTACCAGTGTAAAAAAAGATAATGCAGAGATACTTTCAGAAATATTAAAAAATCCCAGACTTTATGAACAGACAGATATGCGATATTTTGAACCCAAATTAGCACAGCATATGGGATGTATGCTTAACGAATACTTGTATTATTTTTATTATAGAGAAAAGGCACTTGAGAATATAAAAAGGACAGGAGAAACAAGAGGCGAGAGAATTAAAAAGATTAATGACAATATGTTGCAGGAATTAAGTAAATACAATGCCAAAACAGATTTTGATAAAATGTTGGAAATATATAGCAAGTATATCTATATGCGTGAGAGTAATTATATGGAGGGAGAAACTTCTGTATCTCGAGATAATATTTGTATTCCGAAATTTGATTTGAAGACAAAAGATGAAGGGGGATATGCAGGAGTTGCTCTGGCGCTTATGCGGGCAAAAATTACAGGGGAAGAAGGAGAGATGATCCTCTGCATGCCGAACCAGGGAACGGTGGATTGGTTGGAAGATACAGATGTGATAGAGGTATCTTGTCATATTTCAAAAAAAGGAGCGGCACCTAAATCTGGTCCATATATATTACCAGAAAGCGCAAAGCAACTGATTTGTACAGTAAAATATTATGAGAGAATGGCTGCTCAGGCTATAGTAGAGCAGAATACTGGAAAAGCCGTAGAGGCTCTCATGGTGCATCCATTAGTAAATTCCTATTCTCTGGCAGAAGAATTGTTAAAGGAATATCTTGAGGTTTACAGAGATTATACAGGAGGATGGAAGATATGAAGAGTGTAGGGGGATTTGGAATTGCTAATATAGATATCATTTTTGGAAATGCACATAGGATGCCCCGATTAGGAGAAGAAGTGTATAGTGAAAGTTGTTCACAACAGCTTGGAGGAGGAGCTGTAGCTACGTTGATTCAATTATCCAGACTTGGAGTCCCTGTAAAATTGGCGACTTATATTGGAGAAGGTCCTCTCAGCAGATATCTGGTAAAGGAACTGAAGAAGAATAAAATTGAATACAGAAATATGCTTTCAACAGAGGAGAGAGATCCGGTTACTCTAAGTTGCGTGGTTTCCTGTAATCAGGATCGAGGAATTATTTCTTACAAACCTAAGGAAACAGCTTTTGAGGTGAAAAAAAAGAAAATATATGAGTTTTATGAGGATTGTCAAATTGCTTTTCTTTCCTTAGAACAAAAAGAGTTATGTAAGCCTTTAAAAGAAGCAGGATGCACGATTGTTTTAGATTCTGCTTGGAATGATATGTTGAGTTTAGAGTGGTATTATGATATTTTTCCTTATGTGGATTACTTTATACCGAATGCTATGGAAGCTATGAAAATAACTGGAGCAGATACACCGGTACAAGCATTGGAAACGCTAGCGGAGTATTTGAAAAATCCTATTGTAAAAAATGGAAATGAAGGATGTATGTATAAAGCAAACGGGGAGATATACGTTATAGAACCGCTCCCTGTAAATCATGTGGATTCTACTGGGGCAGGAGATGCCTTTGCGGCTGGTTTTATGTATGGGCTGTATTATGGATACACATTGGATGATTGTATTCGATTTGGAAATATTACAGGTGGAAATGCTGTGACCAAGATGGGATGTTTGGCGGCAGAGATGGATCGGGAGAAACTATTTAAATATTTTTGCGAGGTATATGGAAGACAAAAAAATGCAATTAAAAAAATTAGTGATGGCTTTGATGTGGGTTCTGCATTGTTGGATACAGAACCTACATTTTTTAGGATGTTGAAAATTTAAAGATATATTTGGGATAATTTTGTATAACTATAGATATTATAATAAATATTAATTAATGGAGCTTTATGAATAATCAAAAAGTAGGTAATCTTTTAAATCTTGCCATGGAAGCTACCGAACGGGAACGGGAGGAATCGCTGGAACTGGAAGTGGGATATGATGCAGAGGATGAGCGCTGGAATGTGATCATAAAGTATTCTGGAGAACTTTCTGGACTGGAAAGCGAAGGGATTATTATTACTCCGTTACTGGGAAATTATGCTGTTGTCAATCTTCCTCAAAACAGACTGGAGGAATTTTCTCATAGACCACAGGTGGAATATGTGGAAAAGCCCAAAAGTCTGTTTTTTTCTGTGGTAACAGGAAGAGCGGTATCTTGTGTCAATCCGGTGCAGAGCGATAAGATCCCATTATATGGGAAGGGTGTTCTTATCGCTTGTATTGATTCTGGTGTGGACTATGCGCACCGGGATTTTCGCAATGAGGATGGAACAACGAGAATTTTTAGTTTGTGGGATCAGACGATTCCCGGCAATCCTCCGGAAGGATATCGGATTGGAACGGAATATACCCGGGAGGAAATTAATGCAGCTTTGCAGAGTACATCGTTAGCAGAAAGAGCAAAACTTGTCCCCAGTCGAGATACCAGCGGACATGGCACAGCGGTTTTGGCAATCGCCGCCGGAAATGGGGCAGAAAGTCAGGGTGTATATCGGGGAGTGGCGCCGGAAAGCGAACTGTTGGTGGTAAAATTAGGAGTTCCCCGGGAGGGCGGATTTCCCAGAACAACGGAACTGATGCAGGGGGTGGACTATGCGGTGCGAACAGCAGTAAGGCTGGGAAAACCGCTGGTGATCAATCTTAGTTTTGGGAATAGTTACGGGGCTCATAGCGGAAGAAGTCTTGTGGAAACGTATCTGGATGACGTGGCGGGCATGGGGAAAACAGTCATTTGCGTGGGCAGCGGAAATGAAGGAAATGTGGGAGGTCATACGTCGGGAACGGTCTCTCCACGTGAAACTTATCCGGTAGAAATGGGAATTGGAATGTATGAGCCGTCAGTGAATGTACAGATCTGGAAAAACTATCAGGATCGTATGAAAATATATCTGGAACATCCTTCAGGAGAACGGGTTGGACCGTTGGAACAGATTCTGGAAGCGCAGCGTTTTCGCATGGGTGATACGCAGCTTCTGGTGTATTATGGAGAACCAAGTCCCTACAGTATAGCCCAGGAAATCTATGTGGACTTTCTTCCGGTACAGGATTATGTGGACAGTGGAATATGGAAATTTTATCTGGAGCCAGTGCGGATTGTAGAAGGAGATTTTGATATGTGGCTGCCTGGTGGGGGACAGGTGGAGAAAGCTACCAGATTTTATCAGCCTACGCTTGATCGAACACTCACGATTCCATCTACAGCTCTTCAGGTGATCACAGTGGGGGCTTATAATCCACGGCTCCAATCTTATGCAGATTTTTCAGGAAGAGGTTATACCAGAGGAACCGACTATATAAAACCGGATCTGGTGGCGCCGGGAGTGGATATCCGCACTGCCAGGGCGGGCGGAGGATATGATTTGGTGACAGGGACATCTTTTGCCACACCGTTTGTGTCAGGTGGGGCGGCGCTGTTGATGGAGTGGGGGATTGTGAAGAGGAATGATCCGTATTTGTACGGGGAAAAATTGAAAAGCTATCTGATCAGCGGGGCAAGGCAACTGCCGGGATTCGCAGAATTTCCGAATCCGCAGGTGGGGTATGGGGCGCTGTGCGTGAGGGACAGCATACCGAAATAACATCTGTTTGAATTTTTTGTGAATTTATATTACGATCCAATTAAGATGACTACCTTAAACCAGTCCTTGGCGTAAGAAATATCCAGTGTTCCGTCGTATTTATCCACAATTTCCTTTACAGAGGAAATGCCGATTCCATGGGCGCTTTGATCTTCTTTATCAGAGAGAAGGCGTCCTTTTCTCTCAAAAATTTCGTTGGATTTGCTGTTGGTAAGTTCAAAGCTGAAGTATCCGTTTTCGGTGTAGCGGCATTTTAGCTCCAGTTTTCTTTTTGTAGTATCATCTATTTTACGACAGGCTTCAATAGCATTGTCCAGAGTATTTGCAAAAATCGTACAAAGGCTTACATCGTCGATAAACATCATTTTATCAATGTCAATATTAAGAAACATATCAATGGAAGAATTTGTCATCAACTGATATTTTGCGTTTATGACTGCGTTTACCACACTATTTTGACAGAATTTTCGATTTGCAGTCTGCATATACCCGGAGATGCTGTTGAAATATTCTTTTGCTGCCAAAAGATTTCCTTCATCAAGGAGATTTCCCACAACAGAAAGGTGATTATTCATATCATGGCGAAATTTACGGATTTGATTCTGGTTGTGTTCCAGTTCTTCATAATAATTTTTCTGAAGCTGAAGATTTTTTCGTTCCAGATTAGCATGCAGTCCGTCCGCTAAATAAGCGGCAAGGCGTACGCTGCAGATATTCGTAACCAGACAGGCGAGGATACAGGGCCAGATAAAATAGGTTTGGTGTTCCGGGGCGAGATAGATACAGCTAAATAATGCACAAAAAGATGCAAGGCTGATCACGTCCACAATCGTCCATGCTTTGTCTGTAAAAATATTCTGGATCTTTTTCAGAGAAGGGCTGAAAAAATGGTAAAAAGTCATCCAGAAAACAGGAAGAATAACAAAAGAAATAGAAGAAAAAATAGAATTTGCAACTGCATCTGATTCTGTAAAAAACTGCATGAAAATATGGCCTCCGATGTCTATATGAAGCAGATTGACAGCGGCTGCAATGGGTAAAAAAACAAGAACCATGGAAAGTTTTACAAGCCATTTTCCTCTGTATAGTGTAAAGTTTGTCAGAAGAAATAATAACAGAGTCATGGAAATATTTGTCATATCTTTTGGAAACACGACAAGAGTAGAAATAATGGTATACAGAAAAAGGCTCACAAGAAAGGGCAATTTTCCTTTCCGTCTTATCATCGTACAATCCATACATTTCATAAAGAAATATCCCGTAATAAATTCCAGGACATTTGCCAGTCGATTAAATATAAAAATAATAATAGAAGGATTCATAAGGCGGCTCCTTAGTTTAACATTATTTTTGCAAAGGAAACTGCAAGGGGCTGTTTATAAGCGCGGCTTACAGGAAGTTCTTCTCCGTTGCAGATGCAGGAAGAACTTTCTATTTTGGAAATATAGTTCATATTCACAAGATAACGGTTGTGGATGCGCTGAAAAAAATCAGGAAGTTTTGCTTCCACCTCATCTAATTTTTCATAAAAAGAAACCTGTTCACCGTTTTTTTGTACGGCGCATACGTTGCGCCTGTCACTCTTAAAATAAGAGATTTCACGGATGCTGAGACGGAGAGTTCCAGATTTTTGCTGTACAAGATAGAACTGCTCTTCCAGCGAAGAAAGCTCTTTTACAGCGCTTTCCAGCACTTCCTTTAATTTGTTTTTTTCATATGGTTTTAAAATATAATGAAAGGCATGTACTTCATATCCCTGAAATACATAGTCGGGATATGCGGTAATGAAGATAATCAACATCTTTTTCTCGAGCTTTCGAAGGGCTTTGGCTGTAGCCATACCTCCCATTCCTGGCATTTCAATATCAAGAAAAAGAATATCCGGTTCGTCTTTATCCATGTGTTCAAGAAGGGAATTTCCTGACTCATATTCCTCTATTTCGTAAGTAAGCGCCATAAGATCAAGATGGATCTCAATTAAATGACGTAAATCTTTGCGAAGTTTTTTGTCATCATCGCAGATTGCTATTTTCATGGTGTAACTCCTTGATGTCTGATCGTATTTCTTTAGGAAATTATCATACCATACAAACTTTACAAAATCCATGTCAAAAATAACAGGATCAGAAGAGAAATATCCCACTTGTTTTTTTATAATAAGAGCAACAACAGACAAGGGAGGATGCAGCATGTTAAAGGTAGAAAAGCTGAACAAAAGTTATACGAATGGTGTGAACACATATCCTGTATTGAAGGATGTTTCACTTCATGTAAAAAAAGGAGAATTTGTAGCGGTTATGGGACCATCCGGGAGCGGAAAGACAACGCTTTTAAACTGTATTTCCTGTTTTATTCCTCATGACAGCGGAAATATACAATTAGGAGATATGGATATTTCAAGTTTGGATGAGCGTCAGTTGGCCCATGTAAGGAATGAAAAGTTAGGATTTGTTTTTCAGGATTTTATGCTTCTCGATGGTCTTACAGTTCGGGAAAATATATGTCTTCCACAGATTATTGCAAAGAAACCTATCGCGCAGATGGAGGCAAAATCAGAGAAATTATGCAGTTTGTTTGGAATTAAGAAGATTATGGATAAGTACCCGGCGGAAATTTCCGGCGGTGAAAAACAAAGAACAGCCGTTGCAAGAGCGCTTATGAATAATCCGTATATCATTTTAGCGGACGAGCCCACAGGAAATTTGGACAGTAAATCCTGCAAGGCAGTAATCGATGCCTTTTTGCAGGCAAAAGAGCAGATCGGGGCTACAATTTTTATGGTGACCCATGACAGCTATGCGGCTTCTTTCTGCGACAGAGTTGTTGTTTTAAAAGATGGAGAGATTCACCAGGAAGTGAAACGTACAGGAACACGGCGGGAATTTATGGATGAGCTTCTGGATATTTTGAGAGAGCTTGGAGGAGATGAAGACAATGAATAAGATTTATAAAAAACTTCGGAAAAACACAAAGGGACAGTATTATTTGTTAAGCTTCTGCGTGTTTTTGTCTGTCCTTCTTGTGACTTCTTTTTCACTGATGTATTTTGGACCAACGGTGCAGGCGTTTCTCCCGGAAGGAGGAGATACAAGAAAAATGGCATCTCTGCTTCTGGGGGTAACTGCGGTGGGATGTTTTGTATTTACTGTATATGCTTCCGGGCTGTTTTTTCGTTTTAAGGCGAGAGAGTATGGAATATTAATGGCGTTAGGAACTGAAAAAAGACAGTTGAAAGGGCTTCTTTTTAAGGAACTTTCAGTGGTTACGGCGCTGTCTTCCTTTCTGGGGCTGCTTGTATCCGTTCCGGTATCTTTCCTGATTTGGAAATTGTTTGAGCTGTTTATTATTTCTAATGGACAGATGACGTATCGTTTTGGAGTAGTTGGATTTTTCCCTGGAATTCTTTTTGCCTGTATTCTTGCCGGTGTTCTGGGGCTTGCAGGAAGAAGATTTATTAACCGCTCTGATATTATGGAGATTCTTCGCACACAACAGAAAACGGAGATGGTAAAAGAAATTAAAAGTTGGACTTTTCCGGTAGGAGTAGTTTTGACGATTCTTGGAATTTTGCTTGGGGCAGGACTTCCCCAGATAGCAGCAAGAGTCTTTGGAATTGGGCTTCCGGGCATTGTAAATCTCTTTTATTTACTGTCTCTTGTGGGAATTTATTTTATTCTTTTGTCGGCAGTTGCCCAGAGCCGCGCAAAGAAAAATAGAAAAAAATATTATGGAAATCTTGTCTCCATTAGTCTTATGCGATTTACGGCAAAAGCAACTACAAAGAATATGTGTGTGATGACCCTTCTTATCTTTGTGTGTGGTTTTTCTGCCTTTTATGGAATGCAGTATGTACTGGCAGGAGGTGGGATAGATACGGAAAACAGCAAGGATTTTTCCCTTCATTATCCTGTTGCAGAAGATCAGATTGGAAAAGAAGAGATCTATGACACCGCCGCTTCTTATAAAATAGAAGTGACTGATTTTACAGAAAATGTAGCTTCGAATCTTGTTGTTTCCTATCGGGCAAAGGATTTTGACGAGGAAACCAGTCGATATATTGAGGTTTACAAGGATAAAGAAATGGCAGCTCTTTTTGTTTCAGAAAGTGATTTTGAAAAGCTGTCAGGACAGGATCTTGCAGTAGAACCGGGCGCTTATCAGACGGTTACGACAACCGATTATAATGGATTCTTTGAGTATGAAGATGGATTACAGGAAGTTATGAATCCAAATACCGGAGAGATTTATCCTCTTACTTATGGTGGAAGTGTGGAGAGCGATATTCTGGCGCCATTCAGTGAACCATTTGCCTATGTGGTGGGGGATGAAGAGTATCGAAAGATGACAGAAGGATTGGATGATGCATATAAAGAAAATATTATTTCTTTTAATGCAGTTAATGTGGAAGAGTCTTATGATTTTGCCAAAGACCTTCTGGCTCAGTATGTAGAACGGGCTACCGATCTTTCAAATCATATGGGTTACTGGAACATATGGGCGCAGAAAATGGCGGACGAGGCAGGAGAAGAGTATGATTATGGGGACAAAATCAACATGACCATAGACAATAATATGCTCCTTGGAGATTGGAAATATGCGCCACAGTTCAACATTGTTACCGCTCAGGACAGAATGCAGCTGATCAGTGTTTACGTAATGTTAAGTCTTTATATCTTCATTATATCTCTGGCAGCAGTCAGTGTAATGGCGTATGTCAGAAGCATCTCCGTGGCAACAGATAATAAAGGACTTTTTGAAAGTCTTACGAAACTCGGGGCAGATACACGCTATAAGAAAAATATTCTGAAAAAGCAGATTGCACGTATTGTACAGTATCCGGGAGTCATCGGCTGCGTTCTGGGATTTGTCTTTGCCTTCGTTATGAATTTTATGAATGATGGAATGATCAATGGGGTTGAGGCAAAAGCTCTTACAATTCTGGCAGGTATGTTGTTGGGGATGGGAATGATTTTGTATGCTGTTTACAAATATGCTATGTATAAGGCAGAGAAAATTGTTATGTGAAAAGGTAGTGCTGGCGTAAAAGATAAGTGATAGGGATAGAAAACTAAGGAGCCCTTCCATCTATCATTTGTTTCATTGAAATTGAGAAGATGACAGATGGAAGGGTTCCTTAGTTGAACAAAATAATATTTATTCATATTTCAATCCACAGTCGAATGACTGAACTTTTATTTTAAAGTAAAACAAATAGATTGACCGTAATGGAAAATTGCCTCATGCGATTGTAGTAGATGAAGACAGACAGCTCAGAGATGGTCATATCTCATATCTTCTGGCGAAAAAATATAATATACATGCAGATATTTGTGAAATGGTATCTGGGCAGCCGCTTCGAAAGGTTGTCAGAGGAATGCACGTTAAGTTTTCTGATGGCAGATGGAGAAAAAGGGCAGGAAACGATATATTTGGATATATACGTTAAAATTACCAGTTGTTCCAGGAGATATTTTAATGGTGAATACAGAAAAGGGGAAAGCGTTTATATGTGTAGATAAAATAGATTACGCTGCAGGAAAATTTTGTTCAGCATATAAGAAAGTCAGGAAGCATTTGCATATACATATGGAAGAAGAGGATTCAAATTATGAGAAATAGTATGGATTATATTTATACATCAGGTGAACAAAAGATTTTAATAGAGGTAGAACAGAAAAGTGCGAGACAATCTGTTGTTGAACAGTATGTGTGCTGTCGGAAAACACAGGGAATTACCCAGGAAGAACTTGCGAAGAGGGCAGGAGTTCCAAGAAGCAATATTACAAGATTTGAAAGCGGCAATTACAATCCATCTCTGGAAATGATGGTGCGGATCGCAGCAGCATTAGGGAGGACATGGCAGGTTGAGTTGGTGGCGAAGGAAAAATAAATTTAAAAAGGTCTTTAAGGGCTTAAAAAATGAAGTGTTTTTGATAAAATATAATACAGAAGGATAAGCGGAATATATTTTGTATAGTGAATAATAGAAGGGGTGATTGTTTGGAAAATAGTTTGTTGGGACAGGGAATTATAGAATTAAATAAGAATACCCAGAGAAAAAGACAAAAAAATAACATTACAAGTTATGATATCATGCATGGAGAACGAAAAGTGGCAGAGATTAATACTCGAGGACGAGTTAGTGTTTATGATGAAAAGTTTATGCCCTATGATCTTTATTTGGAAGAGACTGATGATTTTGATATGTTGCTTAATAATATGGAGAATTTTTATCATTGGTGCGCTTCGCGGGTATTGTCTCTGGATAGAAAATATGCGAAAGAAATTTTGAACAGTATCGGAATGGCGCAGGCGATGACAGATCGGGATCGTGCAAAAATCTCCTTGTCTTACCATTGTGTGTCCTTGACAGATGTATATTGGGTCAGAAAGAGTAATGAACCAATTTCATATGAAAAGATAAATTTATATGATAATTCTTTAAATGAGGCAGTTGTGAAGCTTTCTTTGCGAGGAAAACCGATGACAGTTACAAATCAGGAACTGGCGCCAGATTTGTCCACGAGGGGGTGTTTTCCGAAAGCGTGGATCAGGAGAGGAAAAGATTCTATTTTGTTAAAAGATGGTGGTGAGGAGGTTGTTCAAAAAGAATTATTGGCAAGCAGTTTATGTCAGTGTTTTGACTTTAAACAAGTGAGATATGAAGAAGGCTCTTACGCTGGACAAAAGGTGACGAAGAGTAGGCTTATTACATCTCCGAAGTATTCCATTGTATCTAAGATGGCATTTGAAATATATGCGGAAAATCATGATTTGGATGTATTAAAAGAGTGTATAAGAATAGACAAAGAAACCTATTATGGTATGAATATACTGGATTATTTGGTTGGTAATATAGATCGCCATCCGGAGAACTGGGGATTTTTGGTAGATAATCGGACGAACGAATACGTATCTTTGTATCCGATTATGGACTTTAATCAAAGTTTTGGAAGTTATGACACGATAGACGGAGCGAATTGCCAGCCGATATATCCGGAAAAGAAGACACAGAGAGAAGCGGCAATCGAAGCGGTGAAAGAGATTGGTCTTCATCAGATCCAGGAGATTGATGAGGAGATTTTTGAAAATCGAAGAGAATGGAAAGAAATGTTTTTTCGCAGGCTGGAAGAATTAAAAAAATATGGCAGCTAATTTCCCCAGCTACAATAAAACAAAAGAATTGACAACAGTTTATAGATTGTTTATAATTAGTCCAGATGAAAGGGAGTAGCTGCCACTGCGGTGGATTTTCTGCGTCATATCGGTTGTATCTATATGCAGCCCGCGGAGGATTGAAATAGCGAGACTTTTATTGCAGTTTCAGATGCTGCAGTAAGAGTCTTTTTTCTTTGCAGAGGTGTTTTTTGGCACTTGAGGAAGGGGCTTTCGGCAGCGGTATCTTTTCAAAATAAAATAGAAGGAGTTATATGTATGGAGTTTTTAATTGAGGGCATTATGAGCCTGACCTGGAAGCAGGTTGTCATGTATGCCGTGGGAATTTTGCTGATCTGGCTGGCAATCCGCAAAGAGTACGAGCCGTCTCTGCTGCTTCCCATGGGATTTGGAGCAATTCTGGTAAACCTTCCCATGTCTGGTGTTTTGGATCAGGTATTACAGGGAGGTATCGAATCACATGGTATTATTTCCTGGTTATTTGATGTGGGTATCAATGCATCCGAGGCGATGCCGATTCTGCTGTTTATCGGTATCGGAGCAATGATTGATTTTGGACCGCTTTTGTCTAATCCCGTCATGTTCTTATTTGGAGCGGGAGCTCAGTTTGGTATCTTTGCAGCAATCCTGCTGGCAGCATTTTTAGGATTTGATATGAAAGATGCCGCTTCTATCGGTATCATTGGCGCTGCAGATGGTCCTACCTCTATTTTGGTATCTCAGATTCTGAACTCTAAATATATTGGCGCTATCGCGGTTGCTGCTTATTCTTACATGGCGTTGGTTCCGATTATTCAGCCAGCAGCGATCAAGCTGGTTACTACAAAGAAAGAGCGCTGCATCCATATGGAGTATAATCCAAAGAGTGTAAGCCGTAAAATGCGTATTGCATTTCCTATCGTAGTTACGTTAGTAGTTGGTATGATCGCGCCTCAGTCCGTAGCGCTGGTTGGTTTCCTGATGTTTGGTAATCTGATCCGTGAATGTGGTGTTTTGGGAACAATGTCTGATACTGCACAGAATAATCTGGCAAATCTGATCACGCTGCTTCTGGGTATCACAATTTCTTTCAGTATGCAGGCAGAGAACTTTGTAACAGTTCAGACAATTATGATCATGGCGATAGGTTTGTTTGCGTTCGTAATGGATACGATCGGCGGCGTTTTGTTTGCGAAGTTTATTAATCTTTTCCTGAAGAAGAAGATTAACCCGATGATTGGTGGCGCAGGAATCTCCGCATTCCCGATGTCTTCCCGTGTGGTTCAGAAGATTGCTATGCAGGAAGATCCTACCAATATCATTCTTATGCACGCAGCAGGCGCAAATGTGTCCGGACAGATTGCTTCTGTAATCGCCGGTGGAATGGTTATCAATCTTGTAACCAGTATGCTGTAAGGAGGTAAGCATATGCATTTAAATATGGCAAATATTCTGGATTCTCTGGATATCATGTGGAAAGGAATGCTGGGAATCTTTGTAACGATTCTGATTATTATGGTCTGTGTTTTCATCATGGGAAAAATTGGTGGAAAAAAAGACGATGAAGAAGAATAAAAAAATGTGAAAAGAAAGCTGTTGTATTTCAAGAATAGAGATACAGCAGCTTTTTTGCACGCTGTATTTTGGGCGAGAAAGTGAAAAACAGTCCGGGTGATGGATTGATTTTTTATAAGAAAGCCTTTATACTGACCATATGATTTTTTATGGGAGGATGAATGAAAATGGATCACAAGTTAAAGAAACTTGCGGCTTATTATAAGCCGTATCGTGGACTTTTCTGGGCAGACATGTTTTTTGCCATGCTGGGGGCAGCCATCACGCTGATCATACCGCTGATGGTTCGTTATATTACCGGAACGGTGGTGGAAATGCCTCTGGCAGAGTCTACAAAAATTATTGTTCAGTTGGGAATTGTCATGGTGGCAATGGTGGCGCTGGAAGGTTTTTGTAATTTCTTTATTACCTATTACGGTCACTTGATGGGGGCAAAGATTGAGCATGATATGCGAAATGAGATTTTTGCTCACTATCAGAAATTGTCGTTTGCCTTTTATGACAATCAGAAAGTAGGTCATCTTCTTTCCAGAATTACCAGCGATCTTTTTGATATTACGGAATTGCTTCATCATGGTCCGGAAGATGTTGTGATCTCAGTGATCAAGTTGGTGGGAGCATTTCTTATTCTGGTGACGGTGAATGTGAAACTGGCGTTAGTAGCGATCGGAATTGTGCTGGTGATGTTAGTGTATGCGGTTGCTCTGAATAAGAAGATGAAAAGTGCATTTAAAGAAAATCGTGCCCGCATTGCGGATATCAACAGCCAGATCGAGGACAGTCTTTCGGGAATCCGTGTGGTAAAATCTTTCAGTAATGAAAAGAAGGAAATGGAAAAGTTCAAAGAGGGAAATGCCCGTTTCGTGGCCTCCAAGCGAAGAAGCTATAAATATATGGGAATCTATCATTCTGGTATGGGAGCATTTTCTACGTTGATCACGGTGGGTTCTCTGATTATGGGAGCGTATCTGATGGCAGTGGGAGAGTTGAATGCAGCAGATCTGGTAACTTTCCTTCTGTATATTAACAATTTTACAGAGCCGGTCAAGAAATTGGTGAATTTTACCGAACAATTCCAGAATGGCTACAGTGGTTACGAACGTTTTCTGGAAATCATGAGTATTGCGCCTGACATTGCAGATCGTCCCGATGCGGTGAGCGTGACAAACGTGCAGGGTGATATAGAGTTTGATGACGTAAGTTTCCATTATGAAGATAGCGAGGAAAATGTACTTTCTCATGTGAATCTGAAAGTGAAGCCGGGAGAATATGTAGCGCTTGTGGGAAGCAGCGGTGCGGGAAAAACGACGCTGTGTTCCATGATTCCGCGATTTTACGATGTTACTTCGGGAAGTATCCGTTTGGACGGAAAGGATATCCGGGATATAAAATTGAAGGAGCTTCGTCGTCAGATCGGTATTGTGCAGCAGGATGTGTACTTGTTTGCAGGAAATGTTATGGATAATATTCGATATGGTAAGCCGGATGCATCGGATGAAGAGGTGATCCGGGCGGCTATGGCGGCAAATGCACATGAATTTATTATGGGACTTCCTCAGGGCTATGAGACGGATATTGGACAGAGAGGTGTGAAGCTTTCCGGAGGACAGAAACAACGGCTTTCCATTGCCCGGGTATTTTTGAAAAATCCGCCGGTGTTGATTTTTGATGAAGCTACTTCGGCGCTTGACAATGAGAGCGAGAAGATTGTGCAGCAGTCTTTGGAAAAACTGGCAAAGGACAGAACTACTTTTGTGATCGCTCATCGCCTTTCCACTATCCGCAATGCCCAGAGGATTCTGGTGCTCACAGAAAATGGAATCGCAGAGGAAGGAACGCATGAAAGTTTGCTGGAAAAGGGCGGCATTTATGCAGGACTCTATCAGATGCAGTTTTAAATAACCTTGACTTCATAAGATTACGTCCGTATAATACAGATTGATGCTGTTGGACAGGAAACAGAGAGGAGAACCGATGAAAAACTGGGAAAAAAATGTTCGTAAGGTTGTTCCCTATATACCCGGTGAGCAGCCAAAAGCAGAGAAAATGATTAAACTGAATACCAATGAAAATCCTTATCCGCCATCTCCCATGGTAGCAAAAGCCCTTCGGGAAATGGAGCCTGACTGTGTGCGGTTGTATCCGGATCCGACAGCCCATGTGCTGGTGGAAGCGATCGCAGAGTTTTATCACTTGCAGGAGGATCAGGTTTTTGTAGGCGTTGGTTCGGATGATGTTCTTGCCATGATTTTTATGACGTTTTTTAATTCCACGGAACCCATTTTGTTTCCGGATATTACCTATTCCTTTTATGATGTCTGGGCAGATATGTTGCGGATACCGTATGAGACGGTACCTCTTTCGGAAGAATTTCTTATTCGAAAAGAAGATTATTTCAAAAAGAACGGCGGCGTGATCTTCCCAAATCCGAATGCTCCTACAGGAATGGAGATGGGGCTGTCGGATATCGAAGAAATCGTAAAAGAGAATCAGGATGTGGTCGTGGTGGTAGACGAGGCTTATGTGGATTTTGGCGCAGCCTCATCTTTACAGCTGATTGAAAAATACGACAATCTTCTGGTAGTGCAGACGTTTTCAAAGTCCAGAGGAATGGCAGGAATGCGGATTGGCTATGCCATGGGAAATCCAAAACTCATCAAATATCTGAACGATGTGAAATATTCTTTTAACTCGTATACCATGAATCAGACTTCTTTGGTGCTGGGAGCTGCAGCGGTAAAAGACCGGGAATATTTTGAGCGTACAGTACATAAAGTGGTGGAGACCAGAGAATGGACGAAAGAACAGTTGAGAAAGCTGGGATTTTCTTTTGGAGATTCGAAAGCGAATTTTATTTTTGCCACTCATGAAAGCTGTCCGGCAAAAGAATTATTTGCAGCGCTTCGCAGGGCAAATATTTTTGTCCGGTATTTTGATAAGCCGAGGATTGACAATTATCTGAGAATCAGTATCGGAACACAGCAGGAAATGGAACAATTAGTAGCGTTTTTAGAAGATTATCTGAAGAAATAGGAGAAATTGCATGGAATCACTTGTTACCTGGTTTACTACGCATCTGGGAATGTATATATCCCCGAAAGCTGTTATTTTTATTATCTCTCTGATGCCGATTTTGGAGCTGAGAGGCGGACTTCTGGCTGCCAGCCTTTTGAAGATACCGGAAATAGAAGCCATCCCCATCAGTATTATTGGAAATATTCTTCCCATTCCGTTTATTCTTTTGTTTATCAAACATATTTTTAAATGGATGAAGAAAGTTAATCTTTTCCGTGGGCTGATTGAAAAGTTGGAAAAGCGGGCAATGAGCAAAAGTGATAAGATTCAGAAGTATGAATTTGTAGGTCTGATGCTTTTTGTGGGAATTCCTCTTCCGGGAACGGGAGCTTGGACGGGAGCGCTGATTGCTTCTTTGCTGGGAATTGATATTAAAAAATCTTCTCTGGCAATTCTTTGCGGAATCCTGATCGCTACAGTTATCATGTATTTCGTATCTTATGTTTTGCTGGGAAATATTGTAAGTTGATAGTATGAGAGACTGTCTGGGACGGTCTCTTTTTCTTTGATGGGAAGCATATACTGGAATAACAACATTTTTGGGGGGCATTATGAAAAAATCAGGAATAGGAGGTGTGCTTCTTCTGGCTTTGACCTTGATTACAGGATTGTCAATTCTGTATTGGAGGGATGTGGGAGAACGTCTTATGACTGCCAGCGCCAGTGTAAATGGAACAGAATATCCTATCTATTCGGTGGAATGCAGGGATCCCCGGATTGCGCTGTCTTTTCAGGTGAAGGGCAGTAATGAAAATTTGCGGAAAATAGAGAAGGTGTTGGAAAAAAATCAGGTAAAAGCTACTTTCTTTGTGGATGGAGCATGGGCGAAAGCTTATCCGGAAGATGTGAGAAATCTTATCGAGGGAGGACACGATCTAGGTAGCAGCGGTAAGGAATACAGAGAAATGACGGCATTATCCCAGAGAGCATGCAGGAATCAGATCAGGCAGCTTCATGAGAGCATCCGAGAAAAGTTTGGCTATGAAATGGAGCTATTTTCTCTGCCATATGGCAGGTATGATAACCGTGTGATCCAAAGTATTTATGCTTGTGGGTACTATCCTGTTTGCTGGAGTGTGGACACGATGGATTGGAAAAATTATGGAAAACAGGATATCATTTCCCGTGTGACAGAACATGAAGATCTCAAAAATGGGGCGATCATTCGATGGAATACGAATGGAAAGTATACAGTTGAGGCATTAGAGCAGGTATTGAAAATATTGCGGGAGAAGGGGTATGAAGTAGTTCCCGTTTCCCGATTGATTTATCGGGAGAACTTTTATATGGACAGCAGCGGAAGGCAGTTTGCGAAAGAATAGATTTTTAGAGACTGTTTCAAAAATGTAAAGGGAAGGAGCTGCCGTTTTGGGCAGCTCCTCGAATAGAATTCTAGATGATTAGTGTAATTACCCGGAAGATAAACAACGCACATACAATGTACATAACCGGATGAATTTTTTTGATCTGTCCTGTACAGATTTTGATGATGAACCATGCCAGCATACCGAACATGATACCGTTGGCGATGGAGTAAGTAAGAGGCATGATCAGGAATGCCAGATATCCTCCTACAGCATCCGCTACATCTCCGTCAAAATGCATTTTCTTAATAGAAGATGCCATGAAGAAACCTACGATGATCAGCGCAGGCGCAGTGGCAAAGCTTGGGATTGCCAGGAAAATCGGAGACAGGAACAGAGCCACGATGAACAAAAGACCAGTAGTCATTGCGGTCAGACCTGTTTTTCCGCCTTCAGCAACACCGGAACTGGATTCCACAAAACTTGTGATAGTGGAAGTACCAAGCATGGAACCTGCAACAGTACCAACAGCGTCAGCCATAAGAACACGTCCTACTCTTGGAAGTTTTCCGTCTTTATCCAGAAGATTTGCCTTGTCAGCAACACCAATAACGGTTCCAATCGTATCAAACATATCCACGAAAAGGAATGAGAATACGATGATAATGAACTGTGAAATGTTGGAAGCAATCCAACTGAAATCAAACTGGAAGAATGTAGGTGCGATGGATGGCGGAATAAAAGAAGAAGCGGAGAAAGATGGAATCAGGGAGTAAACGCCTGCTTCCGGATCTACCACATACCATCCGGTAAGTTCTGCTATGATTCCAAGGCCCCAGGTGATCAGAATTCCCCATAGGATGGAACCTTTTACATTAAAATGGTTCATAACTGCAATAACGACAACACCTACCAGACACAGCGCAACTTCCGGTGAAGCAAAATTGCCGAGAGCCAGCAGTGTAGAATCGTCGGATACAACAACACCTGCGCCCTGCAGACCGATAAAGGCGATGAAAAGACCGATACCAGCAGTGATGCCGTATTTCAGATTCGCCGGGATTGCATTTACAATAGATTCCCGCAGCTTGAAGAAAGATAAGATAATAAAGATGATACCTTCTACAAGTACGGCTGCCAGAGCAACTTTCCATGGATCGTCCACACCCTGCAGATCACCGAGACATACGGTAAAAGCAAAGTAAGCGTTCAGACCCATACCGGCAGAAAGAGCGATGGGGTAGTTTGCCCAGAATGCCATGATAAAAGTGGCAAGAGCAGATGCAAGAGCGGTAGCTGTAAATACAGCGCCGGAATCCATACCAGAAGCGCTCAGCAGGTTTGGATTTACTGCAAGAATGTACGCCATGGTCAAAAAGGTGGTGATACCAGCCATAACTTCTGTTTTGACCGTGGTGTTGTGGTTTTTCAGTTTAAAGAGTTTTTCCATGAGATTTCCCTCCTCTAATGGTGATAAAATGGTTACAAAATACAAAGTAACCATTCCGGTGGAGCCTTAAACCCTCAGGAAATGGTTACCTTCTAAAGTGCATTGTAGCGGATAAAAGAGGGATTTGTCAATGCCATATTTCCAGATTCGACAAAATGCATTATAATAGTTTTAGAATCTGAAAATAGACAAGAGAAGGAGCAGAGAAAATATGAAATTTACAAAGATGCAGGGAATTGGAAATGATTATGTATATGTAAATTGTTTTGAGGAAACAGTGGAAAATCCCAGTGAAATGGCAAAAAAAGTAAGTGACCGTCATTTTGGGATTGGTTCGGACGGGTTGATTTTGATCAAGCCCTCAGATGTGGCAGATTTTGAGATGGATATGTACAATGCGGATGGGTCCCGGGGCTCCATGTGCGGAAACGGTATTCGCTGTGTGGGTAAATACGTGTACGATTACGGTCTGACGGATAAAACCTCCATTACTGTCAGCACACCCAGCGGGGTTAAATATTTGGAACTGACAGTAGAAGAGGGAAAAGTGGAGCGAATTCGGGTAAATATGGGTGCTCCCATTCTGGAACCGGAGAAGATTCCTGTATTGCCGGAGAAAATGGGGAAAAACAACGATTTTCATGGAAAACAGATCGTGAATGCGCCTATAACCATCGGCGGTCAGGAATATCATATCACGGCAGTTTCTATGGGAAATCCCCATGGTATTGTCTACCTGGATGACGTACAAGGACTGGATATTGAAAAGGTAGGTCCGTTATTTGAAAATCATTCCTGTTTTCCTGATCGGGTTAATACGGAATTTGTAAAGATTCTGGATGATCATACGGCAGAAATGCGAGTGTGGGAGAGAGGTTCCGGGGAAACGCTTGCCTGCGGGACGGGCGCCTGCGCCGTGGCAGTGGCTTCTATATTAAACGGTTATACAAAAGATTGCGTGACCGTAAAGCTTCTGGGAGGGGATTTGGAGATTTTCTGGGACAGAGAAGAAAATCAGGTATACATGACAGGACCTGCGGAGATAGTTTTTGATGGGGAAATAAAGAACTGTTAAATTTTGAATTGGGTATAAAAATGCAAGAATTTGGGGGATCAAATTGTATTTTCAGAAAAAAGTATCCCGGAATTTCAGGAAAACAAGGATACTTTTTTCTATAACCAGTGATTTATACCACAGTTTTTGATTTTAATTCTAAGATATAAGTTGTAAAACGTGTCTTTTATAGAAGAGGAATTCCCTGTTCCTGTGCTGTCCGTAATGTTTTCTCCGACCACAGGGAACAGTGAACTTCCCCGATATGCGCTTTTCTGAGATAAAACATACAGATACGGGACTGTCCAATGCCGCCCCCGATGGTGAAGGGGAGTTCATCATTCAGAATGGCTTTCTGAAAGTCCAGAGAAGCCCGGTCTTCGCATCCGCTGATTGCTAACTGGCGTTTCAGGGAATGGGAGTCTACACGGATTCCCATGGAAGAGAGCTCCAGCGCAATATCCAGAACGGGATAGTATACGATAATATCTCCGTTCAGTTCCCAGTCGTCATAGTCCGGGGCGCGACCGTCGTGGCGCTCGCCGGAAGCCAGATATTTTCCAATCTGCATGATGAATACGGCACCCTTTTCTTTAGCAATCAGGTACTCTCGTTCTTTGGGAGAGTGGGAAGGATAGCGGTCTTCCAGTTCCTGAGAAGTGATGAAAAAAATATCCCGCGGGAGTATTTCTTCTATATAATCATATTGAATAGCCATGTATTTTTCTGTTTTTTTCAAGGCAGTGTAGACGGTGCGGACTACATTCTGCAAAGTCTCCATGGTCCGTTCCTCCCGGGAAATAATCTTTTCCCAGTCCCACTGATCCACATAAATAGAATGAATATTGTCCGTATCTTCGTCCCGCCGGATAGCGATCATATCGGTGTAAAGTCCTTCCCCTTGGGAAAATCCATATTTTTTCAGGGCATATCGTTTCCATTTTGCCAGAGAATGGACAATTTCAGCATTTTCATCGGGAATTTCTTTGAGGTCAAACTGTACGGGGCGCTCTACGCCATTCAGGTTGTCATTTAATCCGGAAGCCGGGTTGACGAAAAGCGGTGCAGATACCCGGAGAAGATGCAGCCGTTCCGCCAGGGTTTTCTGAAAGAAATCCTTCACGGTTTTAATGGCAATCTGGGTATCGTGGAGATTCAAAGCTGGTTGGTAGTTTTGGGGAATAATAAAATCTTCCATGGTATCCTCCTCAAAAATTTCTAAGACTTTATAAGACATTATAGCAGGAATTGGTGGAAATACAATGATTAATTTTTAATGATATCAAATTAAAGTGATAAAAAATCACTATTCACACGGTAAAAGCCATGTTGCAAGAAGGCAGGAACTGTGATAGGGTAGTGTCAACAGCAACAGTAACTGCCACAGGAACGAGAAGGAGAGGATGGAGCATGGAACAGACAAAATGCAGTGTATGTGGGGGAAGAATTGTAAATGGCAGATGTCAGGACTGTGGAATGTATTATCCCAGCGAAACGGGTCGATATTACCTGAATGAGATGCGGGAGGATGAGAAACCAATGCCTGTTTCCAAAGGGGGGAAGCCCAACCAGCAGAAACAGGTCACCGAGCCTCTTTCGGAAGAAAAAGAAGAAAAGGGCAGAGTTTTTTGGATTTTTGCTTTTATCGTTGTTCTTATTCTGACCGTGGTCTATGCGATACGTTCCGGTCAGAAGAAGAGCGAGGAGCAAGTGGAGACCATGGAGACGTTCCAATGGGACGGAGATGAGTTTCTGGATGTCAGTGAACAAGTGGAAAAATACGAGGAAAATCAGGAGATTTTTGCTCAGTTGGAAGACGTTTTGGATGAGATGGAGGAGCAGGGAGAAAGCCAGAGTGAGGTTCAGGGAGAATCTCAGGAAGAGAGCGCAGCGACGAAAGAGATCCTGGTGACAGAAGAGATTATGATTGCCGGGAAAGATTTTCCGGTGGGCGTGTATGATGCGGTGATTAAGACGGGGCAGGGATATTTTTATTATATGGATTATTCTGAGGAAAACCGGGCGGAGGAAGTATATTATCTGGATCAGGAGGAGGTCAGCGGTCCTTCCAGAACTCTGGGACTTACCCTTTTAGAGGGCGCAGAAATTTCCATGCAACCGGAAAATGAGGCGGAATGTGAGATTGTTCTGGTTCCCATGGGATATCGTTGAATGAGGAGCGGTTCGTGATGATATAACCAAAAGAGCAGCGGGAAGAGGAAGAAATTTTACAGTTCTTCCTCTTCCCTTTTGTGGAAAAGCGTGTTATACTGGTGCATACAAAATGTTGTTAGAAGAATAAGAGAAGAAACTATATATAGTGGTAAGGAGAGGTAGTCATGGTATATATTATCAAGAAAGACGGAACGAAAGAGCCCTTTAACGCCGATAAAATCGTGCGTGCGGTGAACAAATCAGCAAGCAGGGTTATGTATTCTTTTGCGCCGGAAGAGATAGATTTTCTGTGTAAATACGCGACGGAACAGGCAGAGACTCTGGGAAAGAAACGCAAGGACGGGATCTTTATCCAGGATATGCATAATATCGTGGAGGGGGCTTTGGAACAGGTGAATCCGGCAGTGGCAAAGAGTTACCGGGACTATCGAAACTACAAGGTAGACTTTATTCATATGATGGATGAGGTATATACAAAGAGTCAGTCTATTCGCTATATTGGAGATAAGAGTAATGCCAATACAGACAGCGCGCTGGTAGCTACGAAGAGAAGTTTGATTTTTAACGAATTGAATAAAGAGCTTTACAGAAAGTTTTTTATGAATAGAAATGAACTTCAGGCATGTAAAGACGGTTATATTTACATCCATGATCAGTCAGCCCGTCTGGACACCATGAACTGTTGTCTGTTCGATGTGGCTTCTGTACTGAAGGACGGTTTTGAGATGGGAAATGTTTGGTACAACGAGCCAAAGACGCTGGATACTGCCTTTGACGTTATGGGAGATATCATTCTCAGTACTGCCGCTCAGCAGTACGGTGGATTTACAGTGCCGGAGGTGGATAAGATTCTGGCGCCGTATGCAAAGAAAAGTTATGATAAATATCACGAAGAATTTTTAGAATATACGGATGTTTCCTGGTCAGGAAGAGAAGAGCGGGCAGAAAAATATGCCTGGGAAAAGGTATGCCGCGACTGTGATCAGGGCTGGCAGGGAATTGAGTATAAGCTGAATACTGTGGGCTCCTCCCGTGGAGATTATCCTTTTGTGACGGTGACACTGGGACTGGGTACCAGCCGTTTTGAAAAAATGATTTCTGTTTCTCTGTTAAATGTGCACAAGGAAGGACAGGGCAAGAAGGGGCATAAAAAACCGGTATTATTCCCGAAAATCGTATTTTTGTATGATAAAAATATCCATGATCTGGGATGTGAATGTGAAGATGTATTTGAGGCGGGAGTTGCATGTTCTGCGAAGACCATGTATCCGGATTGGCTGTCTATGAGCGGAGAAGGGTATATTTCCAGTATGTACAAAAAGTACAAAAAGGTAATCAGCCCCATGGGATGCCGGGCATTTTTGAGCCCCTGGTATGAGAGAGGCGGCATGGAGCCGGCAGACGAAAATGATGTGCCTGTATTTGTGGGACGGTTTAATATTGGCGCAGTGAGTCTCCATCTGCCGATGATTTTGGCAAAATCAAGAGCGGAGAACCGAGACTTTTATGAGGTTCTGGACTTTTATCTGGAGATGATCCGGGGACTACATAAGAGAACATATGATTATCTGGGAGAGATGCGTGCATCCACAAACCCGCTGGCGTACTGTGAGGGAGGATTTTATGGCGGACATTTAAAACCAGGGGATAAGATCCGTCCGCTGCTCCGTCCTATGACCGCTTCTTTCGGGATCACTGCGTTAAATGAGCTTCAGGAACTTTATAATGGAAAGTCCATCACCGAAGACGGAGAGTTTGCGCTGGAGGTTTTGAAGTATATCAATAAGAAGATCGATGTGTATAAGAAAGAAGATCAGATTCTGTATGCCATTTACGGAACGCCGGCAGAGAGCCTTTGTGGACTGCAGGTAGAGCAGTTCAGAAAAATGTTTGGCATTGTGCGGGGCGTATCTGACAGACCGTATGTGAGCAATAGTTTCCACTGCCATGTGGCGGAGGATATCAGTCCAATCCAGAAACAGGATCTGGAAGGCAGATTCTGGGAATTGTGCAATGGAGGGAAAATCCAGTATGTGAGATACCCCATCGATTACAATGTTCATGCGATCAAGGCGTTGATTCGCAGAGCGATGGATCTGGGATATTACGAGGGAGTAAATCTGTCTCTAGCATACTGCGATGATTGTGGCCATCAGGAACTGGAGATGGATGTGTGTCCGGTATGCGGTTCTAGAAATCTGACGAAGATTGACCGGATGAACGGTTATCTGTCTTACAGCCGGGTGCATGGAGATACCCGATTAAATGATGCGAAAATGGCAGAGATTGCAGACCGTAAATCCATGTAAAAAAAGAAAGTTTCAGGGGGATTATGAGTAAAAAAAGAAAACCCAGAATAGAATACCGATACTATGAAATGCCTGCCGGAAGCTCTATATTGGCGCTTCTGGGAGAAAAATGGACGCAGAATTATGGAAGAGAGATTGACTATCTTCATTTTCACAATCATCTGGAGGTGGGATTTTGCTATTCAGGTAAGGGAATCCTTACGCTGGAGGAAGAGGATTGCTCTTTTTCAGGAGGGATGTTTTCTGTCATTCCGAAGAATCTTCCGCATAATACAAATTCGGATGGGGATAGTTTCAGCTCCTGGGAGTATCTGTTCATAGATGTGGATGCGTTTTTACAGGAGTTTTATCATGATAACCCTCTGATGGCAGATCGGCTGATACGCAGGATCAATCGAAAGGCGCATTTTGTTCGGGTGGAGGAAAAGCCGGAAGTGGCCGCGATGATCCGTCAGATTATGGAAATTATGAGAAACCGGAAAGAGCTGTATATGGAAGAAATGAAAGGGATGCTGCTGGCGTTTCTTATTGAGCTCGCTCGCTGGAATAAGACGGAAGATGAGCGGGAGGAGGGACCACTGAGTAATAGTGTGGCAATATCTCCGGCGTTGGACTTTATCAGTGAATATTACGATCAGCAGATTAAAATCGAGGAATTGGCGCAGCTATGCCATATCAGTGAGACACATTTTCGGAGAATTTTTTCCAAATGTATGAATATGACGCCGGTGGAGTATATTAATTGGGTGAGGATTAAGACCGCCTGTGACGAGCTGAAACGAACCAATGATTCTATCGGAGATATTGCTGTTCGAGCGGGATTTTCCACATTGTCCACTTTTAATAGGAACTTTCAAAAAGTTATGGGTATTTCGCCGCGTGAGTGGAGGGCGAAGCCAGAACACTATGAGCGAAAATTGTTGAAATATGATATAAAAACGCAGGAAGGATGGTGAAAATGCCATCCTTTTTTGCAAAATGGGCGAAAATGCATAAAATGGAGTTGAAAATGTGCACAATGGATAAGAGGTAATTGTTATAATATACCCATGATGATTCACAAAGAGTTCAAAAACTGTACATAATATACAAAGTAAAGTAGAGCATTTGAAAGTAGAATTTGTGAATGGGAAAATTTATTATTTTCAGGAGGGTACGTAACATGAAGAAGAAAATTATTTCCGTATTATTAGCTTCAACAATGGTATTTTCTCTGGCAGCCTGCGGCGGCGGAGATGACGGAAGCAAAGATTCAGCTTCTAAAGACGCAGCAACAGAAGATGGGAAAAAAGATGATGGCGGTTCCAGTGACGGAGAAGAAAAACTGACCGTATGGTGCTGGGACAAGAACTTCAATATGTATGCTATCGATAAAGCAGCAGAGCTGTACCAGAAAGATCATCCGAACTTTACAGTAGAACAGCAGGAGATTCAGTCTACTGATATTGAAGTAAATATTACAAATGCAGCGGCAGCAGGAGATTTCAGTACATTACCTGACATTGTTCTGATGCAGGATAACTCCATTCAGAAATATATGTCTCTGTACCCGGATGTGTTTACAGATCTGACAGACAGCGGAATTGACTTCAGCCAGTTTGCAGAAGCCAAAGTTGCTTACTCAAAAGTAGATGGAAAGAATTATGCTGTTCCGTTCGATAACGGTACTGTAATTTGTGGTCTGAGAACAGATATGTTGGAAGAGGCAGGACTTACCGTAGATGACTTTACTGATATTACTTGGTCTCAGTTCATTGAGAATGGTGAAAAAGTAAAAGAAGCTACTGGAAATCCAATGCTGACAGGTACTTCCGGTGAGCCGGATCTGATCATGATGATGCTGCAGTCAGCTGGAGCTTCCCTGTTTAATGAAGACGGAAGTCTGAATATCGTTGGAAATGACGCTCTGAAAGAATGTATGGAAGTTTATCAGGAACTGGTAGAAAAAGGTATTCTGGCAGAAGTAACCAACGGTGATCAGGGTGTAGCTGCACTGAACGGCGGTACAGTAGCCGGTGTTATTGATGGATGCTGGAGAATGGCTTCTGTTACACCTGCAGAAGATCAGGCTGGAAAATGGGCAATCACCAATATCCCAAGACTTGAGACAGTAGAAGGAGCAACAAATTACTCCAACAACGGTGGTTCTTCCTGGATGATCACATCCAATTGTAAAAATGTAGATCTGGCAGTTGACTTCCTGAACTCCAGTTTTGCAGGAAGCACAGAGTTCTATGACACACTTCTGGAAAAAGGCGCTATTTCCACATGGCAGCCAGCTCGTGATACGGAAGCGTATGGACAGACTGTAGATTTCTGGGGCGGAGATGCTGTTTATTCCAAACTGGTTGAGTTTGCAGGAAAAACACCATCTAACATTACTGGACCGTTCTATTATGACGCTCGTAATGCTGTAGGAGCTGCACTTGGACAGATTATGCAGCAGGGTGCAGATATTGACACCGCACTTCAGGCGGCTCAGGAAGAAGTAGAATTTACAATGGGTGGCTGATGATATCGGTTTGCAACATGAGATAGTATAAACAGACAAAAGGTCTGCTGCTGCGAATGGCGGCAGCAGACCTTTCAAGTTTAGTTTGAGTGAGGTGTTTCTATGAGCGGTCAGAAGAAAAAAGGACTGACATTGGAAAAAAAGCATAATCTGACGGGCTGGATGTTTTTGCTCCCTGCAACGTTGTTGATTGCGTGGATGAGTTTTTATCCAATGATTCAGGCGTTCATTTTGTCCTTACAGAAAGGTGTAGGATTGAATCTGCAGTTCTGTGGGTTTGACAACTATGTCCGTATTTTTAAGGACAAGATTTTTACACAGACATTATTTAATACATTTTTTTATTTGATTATTCAGGTGCCGATTATGTTGGTTTTGGGACTTGCTCTGGCTTCTATGCTGAATAATAAAAATTTGAAGTTTAAGGGATTGTTCCGTACCTGTATTTTCCTTCCATGTGCAACATCACTGGTAGCTTACTCTTTGATTTTCCGTTCTCTTTTTGCAAACGATGGATTTATCAATGTGGTACTCCGAAATATTGGAATGGAGCCGATTCAGTGGTTTGGTAATGCCTGGACGGCAAGATTTGTAATTATCATTGCTCTGGTTTGGCGGTGGACGGGATATAATATGGTATTCTATCTGTCCGGTATGCAGAATATCGAATATTCTGTATATGAAGCAGCTAAGATTGACGGGGCAAATGCGGTACAGTCTTTCTTTAAGATTACGATTCCGCTGCTGAAACCTACTATTTTGATGACGGCGATTATGTCTACGAACGGTACTCTGCAGTTGTTTGATGAATCCATGAACCTGACCAGAGGAGGCCCGGCGAGAATGACTATGACGATGTCACATTATATTTATTCGACTTCTTTTGAGAATAGTCCGAAGTTTGGGTATGCGGCTGCTATGTCTATTTTGATTTTGATCATGGTTGCAATCCTGGCAGTAATCCAGATGAAAGTGGGTGATGAGCGATGATGAGTAAGCCAAAGAAATTTTTAATGTATGCATTCCTGACCATTGTCTCTTTCCTGTCTGTATTTCCACTGTATTACATGGCATGTGGAGCAACGAATAAGAGTACGGATGTAATTACAGGAAGACTGTATCCCGGAACTCATCTGGTGGAAAATTTTAAAAATCTGATTGCAAATCAGCCGTTGGGAACGGCTATGTGGAATTCTTTTAGAAATGCGGTGATCCTTACCCTGATTGCTTTGGTAGTATGTTCTATTGCAGGATATGGTTTTGAGATTTACCATGACAAAGGAAAAGACGTGGTATTTACCATTCTTCTTACCGCTATGATGATTCCTTTTGCGGCAATCATGATTCCTCTGTTCCGTATGTTTTCTGATTTGAAACTGGTGAATACCATGGTTGCTTATATGCTTCCTACGATTTCTACACCGTTTTTGATCATGATGTTCCGGCAAAGCGCCCGGGCGTTCCCTCATGATATCATTGAGGCGGCGCGAATCGATGGCTTAAGTGAGATTGGTATCTTTTTCCGCATGTTTATTCCTACAATGCGTTCTACCTATGCGGCAGCTATGACGATTACTTTTATGAATGCATGGAATAACTATCTGTGGCCGAAGGTAATCTTAAAATCCAACGAGTCAATTACGATGCCTATGTTGGTAGCAAACCTGCAGGGAGCTTACGCAGTAGATTACGGTATGCTGATGGTTGGTATTTTGATCTGTACACTTCCTACCGTTATCATTTTCTTCCTGCTTCAGAAGAGCTTTGCAGAAGGTATTACAGGAGCAGTTAAATAAGTTTTTGAGCAGTAAATTCAGGGCGGATATTTATTTTGAATATCCGCCTGTTTTTTTAAGGAGGGTAATAAATGAAGGTATTTAATTATGAGTTGGTGAAAGATCCCACCTATTTTAATGACAATCGCGTGGAAGCGCACTCGGATCATCGGTATTTTGTCAGTGTGGAGAAGATGGAACAGGATGTGGAAGAGTATCGCTTCAGTCTGAATGGTCTGTGGAAATTCCACTATGCAAAAAACTATAATTGTACGATTCCGGGATTTGAGAAAGAAGAGTACTGCTGTAAGTCCTGGGATGATATTCGTGTTCCGGCGCATATTCAGATGGAAGGTTATGATGCTCCTCAGTATGCCAATGTACAGTATCCCTGGGAGGGAAGAGAAGAACTGCAGCCGGGAGAGATTCCTGTACAGTTTAATCCGGTGGCAAGTTATGTGAAATATTTTGAGGTTCCGGAAGTGATGAAAGGAAAACGTATCTTTGTTTCTTTTCAGGGAGCGGAGAGTGGAATTGCTCTGTGGATGAACGGACAGTTTGTGGGTTACAGTGAAGACACCTTTACCCCCTCGGAATTTGAATTGACACAGTATCTTTGTGAGGGAGAGAATAAACTGGCGGCGCAGGTGTTCAAATGGACAAGCAGCAGTTGGTGTGAGGATCAGGACTTTTTCAGATTTTCCGGTTTGTATCGTGATGTATATCTGTATGCAATCCCGGAAGTACACGTATCTGACCTGAAAGTGCAAACGCTGCTGGATGATACCTTTACGAAAGCAGATCTGGATCTTTCAGTAAAAGCTACGAAGGCAGGAAAAATCCGAATTACTTTGTCAAAGAATGAGAAAATAATTCAGACGGTAGAGGAAACTTTGCAGGAAAACAGTCATTATGTGATGAAGGTGGAGCAGCCGGAATTGTGGAGCGCAGAAACACCGGTTTTGTATGATCTTCTTCTGGAAGTGATGGATGATGCGGGAAATGTAACAGAGGTGATTCCTCAGAGAGTAGGCTTCCGCCGGTTTGAAATGAAGGATCATATCATGACATTGAATGGAAAACGTATTGTCTTTAAGGGGGTAAACCGTCATGAGTTCAGCTCTGTCAGCGGACGTCATGTGTCCAGAGAAGAGCTTATTAAGGATCTGGTTACCATGAAACGGAATAATATTAATGCGATCCGTACCTGCCATTATCCAGATGCGGTAGGCATTTATGAATTGTGTGACGAGTATGGTATTTATATGATCGCAGAGTGTAATCTGGAATCTCACGGCAGTTGGGATTTGTCTGCGGAACAGACGGGAGATTTTTCCGGCGTTGTGCCGTGTGATCGCCCGGAGTGGCTGGATATGATGCTGGATCGTGTAAATTCCATGTATCAAAGAGATAAAAACCATCCGGCAATTTTAATCTGGTCTTGTGGAAATGAATCTTTTGGGGGTAAGGATATTTATGAAATGTCTCAGCTTTACCGGAAACTGGATCCTACCCGTCTGGTGCATTACGAGGGAATTGTCCATGACCGCCGTTATAATGATACCAGCGATATGGAAAGTCAGATGTATCCTTCTGTAGAACAGATTCAGGAATTTCTGGAAAAGGACAGAAGTAAACCGTTTATCTGCTGTGAATATACCCATGCCATGGGAAATTCCTGCGGCGCTATGCACAAATACACCGATCTTACCGATACGGAGCCTTTGTATCAGGGAGGATTTATCTGGGATTATATCGATCAGTCCATATACAAAAAAGACCGTTATGGAAAAGAGTTTCAGGCTTACGGCGGCGACTTTAATGATCGTCCCTGCGATTATAATTTCAGCGGAAATGGTATCGCTTATGGTGGTGAGCGGGACGCATCTCCGAAAATGCAGGAAGTAAAATTTAATTATCAGAATATTACGGCCAATGTGGAAAAGGATAAAGTAACAGTAGTAAATAAAAATCTGTTTGTGAATACAGATATCTATGATTGTGTAGTGATTTTGGAGAAAAATGGAAAACAGGTGAAAAAGGTTTCTATGGAAACTTCCGTGGCGCCACTGTCTCAGGAGGTTTATGAACTTCCGATTCCGGTACAGACTTTGCCGGGAGAGTATGCGGTAACTGTTTCCTTCCGTCTGAAAGAGGATACGGTATGGGCAGAGAGAGGACATGAGGTAGCTTTCGGCCAGGGCGTTTATCAGGTGGAAGCCCCGGCAGTGTCGGTGAAACCGGAACAATTCCAGGTGATCCGCTCAGGACACGATTTTGGCGTGAAGGGAGAGAACTTTGACGTGATGTTCTCTTATCTGAACGGAGGTCTTGTGTCTTACCGATATGGCGGGGTGGAAATGATTCAGATGATTCCGAAGCCAAACTTCTGGCGGGCACCGAATGACAATGATTGTGGAAATCTGATGCAGATGCGCTATGCTCAGTGGAAAGTGGCATCTATGTACCTGTCTCATAAATATCCTACAGACGGACCGTATCCGGCAGGACATGAACCGAAGATCCAGGTACACGAGGATTGTGCGGAGATCACATTTACTTATGTGATGCCTACGACACCTGCCAGTCAGTGTGAACTGACTTATAAGGTTTATGGGGATGGAACGATTCAGACTACCCTCTCTTATGAACCGGTAAAAGAACTGGGAGATATGCCGGAATTTGGCGTGATGTTCAAATTCGATGCGGATTACGACCATGTGACCTGGTATGGTATGGGACCGGAAGAGACTTATGTGGACAGATGTAAGGGAGCAAAACTGGGGATCTACAAAAATAAAGTAGAAGACAATATGGCAAAATATCTGGTTCCGCAGGAATGTGGCAATAAAGTGGGGGTTCGATGGGCGACAGTTACAGACAGAAAAGGAAGAGGAATGCTGTTTACCGGAGATCGGATGGAATTTTCAGCTCTGCCTTATACCCCGCATGAGCTGGAAAATGCAATGCATCCTTACGAACTGCCGCAAGTGCATTACACGGTAGTCCGGGTGTCTAAACAACAGATGGGAATCGCCGGAGACGACAGCTGGGGAGCAAAAACTCACCCGGAATACCTGCTGAATACAGAAGAAAAGATGACATTTACGTTCTCTTTTAAAGGCATTTAATAAATTTTAGTGGAAAAATTTCTTTCGATAAAACGGAAGAAAATATAGATACAATCACAAACGCATGGTCGAGCACATCTTTGAGACCTTAGGCTCAAAGTGAGCGCAGACTGCGTTTGCGATGTATCTATATATATTAATTTTTATGATGTATTTCCACAAAACAAGGAGGTTTTTTATGGGTGAAAATGTAAATTTCGGCAAGCTGATCCACGGGGGAGATTATAATCCCGAGCAGTGGCTTCATATGCCGGAGATTTTGGAAAAAGATATTGAATATTTTAAAAAGGCAAAGATCAACGAGGTATCTCTGGGAATTTTCTCCTGGTCTACGCTGGAACCAGAAGAGGGAGTTTTTAATTTTGAGTGGATGGAAAGAATCATTGACCGTCTGTATGAGAATGGTATTTCCGTGATGCTGGCAACACCCAGCGGCGCAAGACCAAAATGGATGGCAGACAAATATCCGGAGGTTTTGCGGGTGGACGAGGGGCGCCACAGAAATCTGTTTGGAGCCCGCCACAACCATTGTTATACTTCTCCGGTATATCGGGAAAAGACGAGAATTATCAATATGGAGTTGGCAAAGCGTTTTGGAAATCATCCAGGAGTGATCGCATGGCATATTTCCAATGAGTATGGAGGAGAATGTCACTGTCCGCTGTGTCAGGCGGAATTCGGAAAATGGCTGAAGGAGAAATATCAGACCGTTGAAAATCTCAACCGGGCATGGGCAACAACCTTCTGGAGTCACACATATCATAGTTTTGAGCAGGTAGAAAGTCCGTCTTCCCGGGGAGAAAATTCTCTGCACGGACTGAATCTGGATTGGAAACGTTTCGTTACAGACAGAACCGTGGATTTTGTAAAACATGAAGTTCAGGCAATTCGTGATGGCGGTTCTGACAAACCGACAACAATCAATATGATGTATGACTTCCGGGGATTGAACTATCACAAATTTGCTGATATTATAGATATCGTTTCCTGGGATAATTACCCTCAGTGGCATAAGAAACAGGAATATCTTACAGCTATGGATGATGGAATGCAGCATGATATTATGCGGAGCATCCAGAAGAAACCGTTTCTTCTGATGGAGAGCTGTCCGTCAGCGACCAACTGGCAGCCGGTGAGTAAATTGAAAAAGCCGGGAATGCTTCATGCGGCCTCTATGCAGGCGATTGCTCATGGCTCAGACAGCGTTCAGTATTTTCAGCTGCGCCAGAGTCAGGGTTCTTCAGAAAAATTCCATGGAGCAGTGATCGACCATTACGGCGGCGACGATACCAGAGTATTTCGTGAAGTCAGTCAGGTGGGAGATTCTCTGGAGAAACTTTCGGAAGTCGCCGGAGCCGGCGTTAATGCCAAGGTGGCAGTGCTTTTTGACTGGGAGAGCCGTTGGGCGATGGAAGACGCTCAGGGACCGAGAAATCAAGGATTGTTCTATAAAGAAACAGTAGAAAAATCGTATTATGCGTTCCGAAAATTAGGCTTGAATGTAGATCTGATCGATATGGAGCAGGAGCTGGATGGTTATCAGGTGGTGGCGGCCCCTATGTTATACATGTTCCGAGAGGGATTTGAAGAGAAAGTTCGCCGCTATGTGGAAAAGGGCGGAAGATTTATTCTTACATATTGGTCAGGAATTGTGGATGATACGGATCTTTGTTTCCTGGGGGGAACGCCTTATGGTCTGATGGATGTGATGGGGCTTCGCAGTACGGAAATTGACGGGCTCTATGACGGGGAAAGCAATACGGGCTGCCCGGTGAATGGAAATGCGCTTCATCTTACTAAAACATATACCTGTACCAATCTCTGCGATCTGGTGCAGCCATCCGCTGCAGAAGTGCTTATGACTTATGGCAGTGATTTTTATGCAGGCATGCCGGCATTTACCGTAAATACCTATGGAGCAGGAAAGGCTTATTATGTGTGCGCTGATTTTGAACAGGGATTTTATGATGAAGTATACCGTAAAATTGCAGGGGAAGCCGGAGTGAAACGGACGATCAGTCATATTCCTAATGGTGTAGAAGTGACCACCAGAGAAAATCAGGATGCAGAATATGTATTTGTGCAGAACTTTAACCGGCAGCCGGTAGAAATCAAACTTCCGGTAGAGGAATATCCGGTGTGGCTGGGAACGTATGACGGAACGATTGACAGATTGGGAACTGTTGTGCTGAAAAAGAAGAAATAAAGGGTTGCTGAGCAGTTGCGAAAAAAATAACAGTTTTTACAAACGGAAAGGCAGGAGAGAGAAATGATTCAGACGAGCATTGTGAAACTTGTACAGTATGGCATGGCAACGGGATTGATTCAGGAAGAGGACAAGCGTTATACGGTGAATAAAATTCTGGAGCTTCTGAAGATGGACGCTATCGATGAGGAAGCGCTGAAAGAAGTTCTGGAATTTGACGGCGCAGATCAGAGTGTAGTGGGAGAGTTGGAAAGTATTCTTTCTGATATCTGTGATTATGCTTATGAGCAGGGAATTTTGGAAGAAAACAGCGTAGGTTACCGGGATCTGTTTGATACAAAGGTGATGAGCCTTCTGGTGGATCGTCCCAGCAATGTGATCCGCCGCTTCTGGGAATTGTATAAGGAAGATCCGGTAAAGGCTACGGACGCTCATTACAAATTCAGTCAGGATACAGATTATATCCGTCGTTACCGGATTGCAAAAGATATGAAATGGATAGCTCCCACAGAATACGGAGATCTGGATATCACGATCAATCTGTCCAAACCGGAGAAAGACCCAAAAGCGATTGCGGCGGCAAAACTGGCGAAACAGACTTCTTATCCGAAGTGTCTGTTATGTGTGGAAAATGAAGGTTATGCAGGCAGATTAAATCATCCGGCTCGTCAGAATCATCGGATTATTCCGATTAGAATTAACAACAGCGATTGGGGATTCCAGTATTCTCCTTATGTGTATTACAACGAGCACTGTATCGTATTTAATTCTCAGCATGTGCCTATGAAGATTGAGCGGGCTACGTTTGCGAAATTATTTGATTTTGTAAAACAATTTCCTCATTATTTCGTGGGTTCCAATGCAGATCTTCCGATTGTAGGAGGATCAATCCTCAGCCATGACCACTTCCAGGGCGGACATTATGAGTTTGCTATGGCGAAAGCGCCAGTAGAAAAAGAAGTGACGTTTGAAGGATTTGAGGATGTGAAAGCTGGGATTGTAAAATGGCCTATGTCTGTCATCCGTATCAGCGGTCCTGATACAGAGCGTCTGATCGAACTGGCAGACAGGATTCTTCAGAAATGGAGAGGCTACACCGATGAAGCCGCATTTATCTTTGCTGAGACAGATGGGGAGCCGCATAATACGATCACGCCAATCGCCCGGAAACGGGGAGAGATGTTCGAACTGGATCTGGTTTTGAGAAATAATATCACCACAGACGAGCATCCTCTTGGCGTATATCATCCTCATGCAGAGCTTCACCATATCAAAAAGGAAAATATCGGTCTGATCGAGGTTATGGGTCTGGCAGTGCTTCCGGCGCGCCTGAAAGGAGAACTGGAAGGTCTGTGTAAGGCGATTGTAAGCGGCGCAGACTTGCGGGCGGATGAGGTTCTGGAAAAACATGCGGACTGGGTGGATGAACTGAAAGAAAAGTATACATTCACTGAGGAAAATGTGGAAGATATCCTGAAAAAAGAAATTGGGATTGTATTTATGAAAGTACTGGAACATGCCGGCGTATATAAATGTACGGAAGAAGGCAGAGAATCCTTTATGAGATTTATAAAAATGGTATAACAGGAACACAAGAGCTGTTGCGGTGAAAGATATGCTGAAATTTTCACTGCAACAGCTTTTGTGTTGGGAGAGAGGGAGAATGTTTCCTGGTTGGGGGGACAAAAGTGTTTGTGTAGTTGGTGAAAAGACAAATGTTTTTGATATAATGACATTTCCTATTGACTTTTTTATGATTCTGTGGGTATAATAGCAGACAGGTGCAGATAAAGGCTCGCAGTTGGCTGTGAGTGTTGGAAAACCGGTGAAAATTGCATACAGGCCAATGGAAGATTGCAGGAAAGCAGGTGTATACCCGCCGAAGGAATGATACTCTCAGGTGGGGGTGCAGCGCAGTTGTCTCAGACAGCAGATGCGGCAGCCCCGGGACTGTAGTCGGATGGCTCTCTGGAGAATCCCGGAAAATGGGTGCCGAAGGTGAAAGTGATGAAAGTCGCGAATCTCTCAGGCAAAAGGACAGTGTTGAAGCAGTGTAAGAGGAGAAGGTTACACCTTTTTTTCGTTATGCAGATCTAAGGTTCAGGGATTCCTGGATCTTTTTTTATGGCGTGATGCAAAATAAAAAGAAAATGAGGATGAGAAAATGGAGTATGTTTCAAAGGTAGTGGATTGCATCAACACATTTCTGTGGGATTATGCGTTGTTGTTTTTGCTGGTGGGAGCTGGCATCATTTTTACAGTGAGTCTGAGATTCGTCCAGATACGGAAGTTTAAAGCGGGAATGAAAGCTCTATTCGGGAATTTTTCCCTTCATGGTGAAAATGGCGGAAATGGGCTCAGCTCCTTTCAGGCTTTGACAACAGCGATCGCTGCTCAGGTGGGAACGGGAAATATTGCCGGAGCGGCTACTGCGATCGCCTCCGGTGGAGCAGGAGCTATTTTCTGGATGTGGGTCAGCGCCTTTTTCGGTATGGCTACCATCTACGGGGAAGCAGTTATGGCGCAGCATACCAGGCAGCAAAAGGACGGTGCCATTGTGGGAGGACCGGTCTACTATATTCGTTACATATTCAAAGGGAAATTCGGAAAGTTTCTGTCTGTATTTTTCTCTGTTGCAATTATTCTGGCTTTGGGCTTTATGGGGAATATGGTTCAGTCCAATTCTATCGGCGTGTCTTTTGCCAATGCGTTTCATGTGAACCCGCTGATTGTGGGAATTTGTGTGGCGGTTGTGGCGGGAATTATTTTTCTGGGGGGCATCAAAAGAATTGCCCGGGTGACAGAAAAGGTGGTTCCTCTGATGGCGCTGTTGTACATTGTGGGCTGTGTAGTGATACTCTGTATGTTTCCTCACGGTGTAGCGGAGGCTTTAAAGTCTATCTTTGTAGGAGCATTTGCTCCTCAGGCGGTGGCAGGCGGCGTTCTGGGAGTGACGGTGCAAAAAGCTATGCGTTTTGGAGTGGCAAGAGGACTTTTTTCTAATGAGGCGGGTATGGGTTCTACGCCTCATGCTCATGCAGCGGCAGATGTAAAGCATCCCTGCGATCAGGGTATCATCGCCATGATGGGTGTTTTTATTGATACGTTTGTAATCCTTACGCTTACAGCGCTGGTTATTCTTTCTACTGGCGTGGTGGGAAACGGTCTTACAGGATCGGAGCTGGCGCAGAGCGCTTTTGACGCAGGATTTGGTTCTTTTGGCAAGATTTTTATTGCTATATGTATGCTGTTTTTTGCCTTTACTACGATTGTGGGATGGTACTATTTCGGCGAAGTGAACGTGCGTTTCTTGTTGGGAGAAAAGGCGGTTAAGATCTACAGCGTACTAGTTTTGGGATTTGTTGTGCTGGGATCGGTATTGAAGGTGGATCTGGTTTGGAATATGTCGGATATGTTTAACGGTTTGATGGTTCTGCCGAACCTGATCGGTCTTCTTGCCTGTCTAGGGGTGGTACGCAAATTGACTCGGGAGTATGAAAAGAAATAAAAATAGATATATTGGATCGCTCAAAACGTGATGTTTTGAGCGATTTTGACGTTAAAAGAAGAAAAATGATGAAAAGGTATACATAATTACGAAAAAATATGAAAAATATAAAACTTTTATAGCAAATTTTCATTTTTACTATTGATTTTCCGGAGCGCATGAGTTAAAATACAAACATGAGAAAGCAGATTGCACAAAATAGAGAAGGGGAAATACAGGCTAAAGTTATATAAGAAACGAAAAAACAGATAAGAAAATTATATATTTTATACATATTGATGAATAAGGATCTAAAAAACCTGAAAGAAATCAGTAAGAAAAATGGGCAGAATGTTAAAAGTCTCAGAAAATGGGACATCAGGAGAATATGGATCTTTTTCTGGTTCATGGAAGAGGCGCCAGCGGGGATTCCGTGATAAAAAACATGACAGGAGAAAGATTTATATATAGAAGCCGGGAGTTTCGGGATAAGAGCTCTCTGGAGACTTACTTCTATTTTTTAATCTCAAAGGAGGGAAAGTAATGCGAAAGAAATTAGTGGCAATGGTAATGGCAGCAACGTTAGTTGCAGGTTCCCTTGTCGGCTGTGGCGGCGGAGGTAATTCCGCATCCAAAGACACCGCATCGTCGGGAACCACATCAGAAAAGTCTGAAGGTGGAGGAGGAGCTGCTTCGGAAGGTATCACAACAGAGGTTGGAACACCCCGTTCAGAAACACTGGTCGTTGAGTGTCAGAACAAAACAGATACCCCAGGACAGTTTAACTCTTATATGCAGGGTACTGCAATGGGATTTGGTATTCATCAGATGATGAGCGCACATCTGTGGGAGATGGATACAGTAAAAGGTGAACAGTATGGAGAAATTGCCGATGGAATGCCGGAATCCAATGAAGACTTTACAGAGTGGACGGTAAAGATTCGTCAGGGAATCAAATGGTCTGACGGCGAAGATCTTACAGCAGATGACGTTGTATTTACCTTTAATATGATTATGGAAAATGAAACGATTGGCGCCAGTGCAGCAACAAATCTGTACATTGACAAAGTAGAAAAAGTGGATGATTATACAGTGAAATTCACAATGAAAGAGTCTTTCCCGCGTTTTGTACAGCGTTATGGCGTTACTGTTTGGGGAACAGATTATCGTATCGTTCCGGAACATATTTATTCCAAACAGTCTGATGTAACTACTTTTAAGGATGAGGCTCCTGTTGTTGCAGGTCCTTATACTGTAAAAGATTATGATGATCTTGGTATGTGGGTTCTTTATGAACTGCGTGAAGATTGGCAGAGCAGTACTCTCGGCGTAGCTGGTCCGGAACAGTATGAATATGCGGAAGGCGCTACTCCTCCGAAGTATGTATGGTTCCGTACGTTTGCAGACTCCACCACAAAACAGATGGCGATGATCAATAATGAGGTTGATCTGCTTTGTGAAGTAACTCTGGAAGAGTTTGAAACCATGAATGCTTCCAATGACAAGATTAAGTGCTGGTATGATGAATTCCCATATGCGAACCCGGATGATCCAGGTTCTAAGAGTCTCGTATTCTCACATGGTAAAGGCGCACCGTATGATAATCCTGACTTCCGTTGGGGTATTTGTCTGGCGCTGGATATTGATGAAATCGTTATGAATACGTTCAATGGCGCTGGTCGTGTAGCTCCGATCCCGGTAATGAACAATACCCAGTACTTGCAGGAAACTTATACAATTCCTATGCAGGAATGGCTGGAAAACTTTGAACTTGATCTGGGCGATGGAACAACCTTCAAACCATACGACACAGGATATGCAAAACGTATGGCTGAGAAGCTGAACATCGAAGGTACAGATGAAGAACTGGTAACGATGTTTGGCGCTGGCTGGTGGAAACATGACGAAGAAGCGGCTACAAAACTTCTGGAGAAAGCTGGTCTTGAAAAAGTTGACGGCGTTTGGAACTTTGAAGGAAAACCTTTCACCTTTGAGATGAGCTATCTGGCAGATGCTGAATTCCAGGCAGCCCGTGGAGTGCAGGCAGCTTACAATCAGCTTCAGGAATTTGGATTCCAGTGCAGTATCGCATCCAAATCTTCTGCAACATGGGATGTAGACGGCGCTAAGGGTAATTATGATATTGCAGGTTACTGGCCATCCGGCGGTATTATGAAAGACTTCTATTCTGCAATCAGTGGTTTTGACAATCAGCTGATCAAACCTCTCGGTGAGACCGGTTCTGGACAGGGACTTCGTTGGGACAACGAACATGCTTCCGAGATTATCCAAGAGTTGGCAAATACTGATCCGGAAAGTGAGAAATCTTATGAACTGCATGTAGAATTCCTGAAAGAATGTGTAAAGGATATGCCTTTCATCAATTTGCAGAGTGGTACAAAGTTTGTTCCTACAAACTCTACTTACTGGGAAGGTTATCCGAATGCAGAAAATCCATATAATGGTCCATGGTGGTGGTGGAGCTGTTTCAAATATATGCTTCCGAACATTACACCTACACAGGCATAAATGACAACAGAGGCTTTGAAACATTAGAAACATGATTTATGCAACAGAAACTATAAAGTGATTTCCTGTTGAAACATCATAGGGGACGGAGCCGTAAGCGATACTTACGCTTCGTCCCTTTACTTTTAGAAAAGTAAAGGAGTGCTGTGTATGAAATTTAGAAAATTCTTTCTGCAGCGAGTGCTCGCCTGGGCGTTGACGATCTGGATCGGTGTTACATTTATCTTCTTCATTCCACGTATGTTCCCTTCAGATCCCGTGGAAAGCATGATTTCCCAGATGCAGTCGCGTTCCGGCAACATGGACCCGGCTGAAATGGAAGCGCTGCGTAGTCAGCTGCGTGTGCAGTTCGGTCTGGAAGGATCGCTGCTGGAACAATACGGTTCTTTCCTCTGGAATGGACTGCTTCATTTTGACTTTGGTCCGTCTCTAATGAGTTATCCAGAACCGGTAGGCGATATTATTGCGAGGTATCTGCCCTATACGTTGATGCTGTCGCTCACGTCCACCTTTATTGCGTGGTTGGTTGGTAACTTTATCGGTTTGCTGGCGGGTTTCCGCAAAAACAAGAGGTCGTCGAAAATCTTGGAGGGGATAGCGATATTTATTTATCCTATACCGTATTTCCTTGTGGCGTTGGTTTTGCAGATTGTATTTGCCTTCGTGTTAAAATGGTTCCCGCTTCAGGCGGTGATTGATACAAAGGGTGGTTTTGGACCGTGGATGGCTTCGCTTTTGAAAGCATCCATACTCCCGGGCGTGTCTCTGTTACTGCTGGGTACCGGTTGGTGGATCATTTCCATGAAGTCTTTGGCTGGAACGACAGCGGAAGAAGATTATGTGCGCTATGCCCGCTTCCGTGGTCTTTCTGAATTTACCATCGGTAAGAATTACGTGCTTCGTAACTCTATTCTGACCCAGATCACAGCTTTGGCAATGAGCCTTGGCGGAGTATTCTGCGGTTCCATTATGACTGAGATTATTTTCGGATATCCCGGTGTTGGTACATTGATTCAGAATGCGATCTTGCAGTCGGATTATAATATGATCATGGGATGTATTACCATCTCTATTGTGGCGATTTCCACAGCTACATTGATCGTAGACCTGATTTACCCGTTCATCGATCCGCGGATTCGGTACGGCTGATAAGAGGGAGGGATAGATATGAAGAAATTTTGGAAGACAGCCAACTTCCGTCTGAAGGCGGGGCTCATTATTACCTGCTTTTTTATGATCGTTGGATTTGTTGTATATTTTTTCCCGCATCAAGATCCGTTCACATTCAATACATATCCCAATAATCTGGGTGCTTCTGGAGAACACTGGCTGGGTACGACCAGTATGGGGCAGGATGTGGTGTGGCTGTTGATCGAGGCGATTCATAATTCGTTGCTGATCGGTTTGATTGTTGCCACTATCGGTACGGTTGTGGGTGTTTTGGTGGGACTTCTGGCAGGTTTTGTTGGCGGGGTGTTTGACCGGATACTTATGATTATTACGGATACATTCGTAGTAATTCCTTCTCTGCCGATTCTGATTTTGATGACGTCCCTGATGAAAGGAAAATCTACGGTAGTCGTTATGGCTCTCGTGCTTGCGCTTTTTGCATGGGCATGGCCCAGCCGTCAGATCCGTTCTATGGCGCTGACGATCAAAGAACGTGATTTTATCCATACCGCGCGTTTTTCTGGTGAAAGTACTTTGCAGATTGTTGTGACGGAGATTCTTCCGTTCGCGCTTTCCTGGTCACTTTCCAACTTTATGAATGCTACCCTTTCTGCCATTGGTTCCGAGTCCAGTTTGGCAGTGCTGGGTCTGTCTCCTGGAAACTTAGTTTCTCTGGGAAATATGATTCAGTGGGCGAGAAATTATAATGCGGTTCTTGCTGGAAGATGGCTGTGGATCGGGGCTCCGATCGTTGCAACTGTTATTTTGTTTGTAGGTCTGTTCATGTTGATCACGGGTTACAATGATTATCAGGCTAAGAAGAGAGGCAGGTGATAGAAATGCTGAAAATCGAGAATTTATCAACGTCTTATAAGACGATAGACGGAGATGTACATGTACTCAAGGATATTAACTTTGAGATTCATGATAATGAGATCTTCGGCATTGCGGGTGAATCCGGATGTGGTAAAACAACTCTGCTGAACACTCTTTATGATATTGTTGAGTATCCGCTGGTCATTGATCAGGGACGTGTTGTTCTGGAGGGAGAAAAAGACGGAAAGAAGTTTTCTTATGAATCTGGACAGATCCGTAAGACATGGTGGAAGAATATTGCTTATGTACCGCAGGCAGCGCAGAGTGTTTTGAATCCCATCGTGCGTTTGAAAACACAGTTTATTGATTCTATTCCAAAAGAAGAAAGAAAAAAGGAAAAACCAGAGGAAATATTAAAGAGAGTTGCTGAATATCTGAAGGAGCTGAATCTTTCCCCGGATGTACTGGAATCTTATCCTTTCCAGCTTTCCGGAGGTATGAGACAACGTGCGATTATCGCATTAGCAACCTTTATGTCCCCGAGCGTTGTACTGGCAGATGAGCCAACAACAGCGTTGGACGTAGTAGTGCAGAAAGGTATTCTGATGATGTTGATGCGTCTGCAGAAACAGTTGAAGAATACAATGATTATCGTAAGTCATGATATGGGCGTGCACTACCAGATTACAGATCGTATGGCAATTATGTATTCAGGAAGTGTGGCAGAACTTGGTAAGACAGAAGATATTTTTAATGATCCGCTTCATCCTTATACAAAGATGCTTGTAGATGCGCTTCCCCGTGTGGGTGAGGATGTTCAGCGTGTGGGTATTGCAGGTCGTCCGCCTGCATTGAAAAACCCGCCGCCAGGATGTCGTTTCGCTCCCCGTTGTCCGCATGCGACAGACAGATGCCGCAGTGAAGTGCCGAAATTCCGTGAGATCAGACCTGGTCGCTTTGCTGCCTGCCACTTATTAAAAGAGGAGGTGTAGACGAATGGGTGAAAAATTGTTGGAAGTAAAGGGCGTCAGTAAAATATTCCGTGTAGGCGGTATGCTGCGCGGTAAAAAACTGGTGGCCGTAGATGATGTATCTTTATCCATCGACAGCGACAAACCTGTGATCTTGTCTATTGTAGGCGAGTCAGGCTGCGGTAAGTCTACCCTGTGTAAAATGATTCTTCGGCTTCACAATGCGGATATGGGTGAAATTGTTCTGGATGGCAAATCTTACGCTGATAAAAAGAGCTATGATCCAAAGCAGTTTAAGTTGGATGTACAGCCTATTTTCCAGAATCCCTATGAATCTTTCTCTGCAAGAAAGACCGTAGACACTTATCTGTATAATACAGCTCTTCGTCTTGGCATTGCAAAGAATAAGGCGGAAGCAGATAAGGTTGTGGATGAAGCATTGAAGAGTGTGGGTATGTCTCTGCAGGTTGTAAAAGGAAAATATTCCACGCAGTTTTCTGGTGGTGAATTGCAGAGGGTTTCCATTGCCCGCGCACTGATCACCCGCCCGAAACTGATCATTGCAGATGAACCTGTTGCGGCAATCGATGCATCCATGAAAATGAACATCGTAAACCTGTTTAAAGAATTAAGAGATAAGTATAAAATTTCTTTTATTTACATTACACATGATCTTTCTACCGCATACTATGTATCGGATTATATCGCAACGCTGTATCGCGGCTGTCTGATCGAATATGGACCGGCAAAACAGATCATGGATAACCCGGCACACCCGTATACAGAACTTTTGATGAGTTCCGTTCCCCGTGTGGGAGATAAATGGGATAAAGAAATTGCCATGCCGGATATGGAGGGCAAAGAATATGCTGTACAGTACTGTAAATTTGCTCCCCGTTGCCCATATGCAACGGATGAATGTCGGAAAGAACGTCCGGCAGCGAAAGACCTGGGAGATGAACGAATGGTACTCTGCTGTCATCCGTTGACGGAAAAACAGAAAAAAGCATAAAAAGGAGGAGCGTCCAGTAAACCGAGAAGTAGTTTACTGAACGCTCCTTTTTGAATGGTATTTTTATTTTTTGCGCAGCTTTAATGGTTTGACAAACCAGACGATGGACAATGCCATCAGAATCTGGGTAAGAAGCCAGGCGCCGGAGGAATAAGCTGCCGGGTCCAATCCTGCCTGAGAAGGATAAAAGATACAGTTCAGGATGATGGAGAACAGAGCAGTGATACCGGTTCCTGTAAGGAAGATCCAACGCTGAAAAATTTTGTTTCCAGATTTCAGAGAAAGGGAAATTCCTATGTATGCGATTACCGTCAGAATGATTGCAGGTATCCCCAGGATTTTGTAAATCAGTAAGAACATTTTTGATACCTTTGCTGTTTTTTGTGTAGTGTACAGGGCGGGATCTGTCTGTATTTCGGCTTCCTCTAAACAGAGATGGTATTTCTTTTCTTCTGTACTGATTTTTTCTACGGGAAGACGGTCGATTTGTTCTCCGTTCAGATAAACAGAGAGGGAAACCTGACTCAAATCTGTTGCCGGAGCATTGAGGGTAAAGCGACTTACTCGGGAGGCGGCATATTCCATATTGGCGAGGTACACGTCCTCGCTGTTTTCAAATTCCGCATAAGCAAGTGGCTGTCCGTTGCTGTCTGTGATCGCCAGTTCCAGGTTGGCGTTGTCGCTGGTAGGGAAAGCCCAGCCTTTTAAGTGGAGAGGTGTCTCATTGGGATAGAGGACTCTTCCGCCAGTGATACTTTCCACGAAACGCAGATCTTGCGCTGATCCAGAACCAAGATGAGTATCTACATCGGTCATCTGGTTGGCTGAAAGATGAAATACGGTATATAAGGTATCTTTTAAAACGCCGGAAGGAGTGGCCTGAGCGCTGGCGGTTTCATTTGGAGCAGATTCATATACGGTGAATTTGTCATAGTAATGGAAGTTCAGCAGAGAAATTCCAAGACCAGAAATCAAAATAAATACTGCTGGAAGAAATAGAAGTCCGATTTTTTTACCGGATTTTTCTTTTTTTAACTGGAAGCCCATCCAGATCAGGAAACCTAAGAGCAAAGGAAGGACCCAGTAACTTGTTTTGCGCAGATACCAGAAAAAGGTGACGATGATGCTGAACCAAATGATTTGGGAAAGCAGATGTTCTTTTCGCTTCTGATAAATCTGAAAACCCAGTCCCAGAAGAAAGAAAATCAGTGAGGGGACGAGGGTGAAATCCCAAGCTCTCTGGGCGGTGTATACAGTCATCATAATCGGGGAATACAGGAAGAATACATAGAGTACTTTCCGAACCAGACTGGAAGGTAAAAGCGCTTTCCAGCTATGCAGGAAAAATAAAATACTTCCTATATATAAGAGAGCTACAGCCATCATAAATGGGATGCAGAGTTTGTTGCAGAGCATAACAAAAAATGGAAATGCGATGCCATAGGAAAGCGTATTGTCCTGCCAGCTTCCCAGCCAGTTGCCCTGCATGAGCTGCCAGGCGTGGTTCAGAAGATTCCAGTCGTCACTGCCGGGATCGCCCGCACCAGCCAAAGGCGTGCTGAGGAATAAGAAAATTCGGAATACAGTCAACAAAATCAGAACCCCAAGAGAAATCTGGGTTTTGTTGGGCTGAATCCATTCGTTCCAAAATTTTTTCATATTGTATAACCTCCTTATGGATTTGATTATATCGAATGAAAAGAAAAACTGCAAGTGCAAGAAAAGATGTGAATATGACAGAACAGCGAAAATGAATTTTAGTAGCGCTTTAAGTGAATTTGATGATTTGGTTGGAGAAATGAATTTTGTAAGAAGTTTGGATTTCAAAATAATTTTGGGTATTATAGCTATGATTGCTTCTGATTAACCCAGAAATTTTGAAATTTTTGAAGCCGTATATAATGGAATTGCAGAAGGGGTGAATGAGGAAACTTTAAATGAAAATTCTTTTGTTATGGCTAAGAATTCAGCTAAGATTGAGGCAGAGCATCAGACGAAAGCATGTAAAAACGCTCAATCTGAAATGCAAAAAAGCGAGTGATGATACTTTACTACTTGCAAATGCTCAACAACGCGTGCAAAAATTATTAGAAGATTATGTGACAAATATTGGAGAAAGCGTAGGAAAAACATATAAAATAGAATAAAAAAATCCCTTTATCAGCACGTTACGCTTGATAAAGGGATTTTTTTATTACAATATCTTAGAACAGTCCTGTAATCTTGCCTGTCTCATCTACGTCGATCTTCTCAGCGGCTGGTACTTTTGGCAGTCCCGGCATGGTCATGATCTCTCCGGTCAAAGCTACGATAAATCCAGCTCCGGCAGAAATCTTCAGGT
>UMET01021209.1_pt1 | contig 45820 bp, 49 predicted proteins | sample 1964821 | NCBI WGS metagenome assembly UMET01 (sample SAMEA4836027, study PRJEB28245) | human gut metagenome | biome: gut microbiome; material: fecal sample | place: Denmark | collected 2008
ATACCTTAAGCTCGCTGTAATGGGTGGTTGCCATGGTCCTTATGCCTTTATCATGAAGATAGGAAAGGATGGAAATGGCAAGAGCAGCGCCCTCCGTAGGATCGGTTCCTGCGCCCAGCTCGTCAAAAAGAACAAGAGAACGGGAATCTGCTTTTTCCAGGAAGGACACAATATTAGTCATATGAGAGGAAAAAGTACTCAGAGACTGTTCAATGCTCTGCTCATCCCCGATATCTGCATAAATCTCATGAAAAATAGCCAGCTCACTGCGGTCAAGAGCCGGAATGTGAAGTCCTGCCTGTCCCATAAGAGTAAGCAGACCAACGGTTTTCAGAGAAACTGTTTTTCCGCCAGTATTAGGACCTGTGATAATCAGAAGGTCAAAATCATCTCCCAGACGGATGTCAATGGGAACCACTTTCTTTTTGGGAATCAGGGGATGGCGGGCTTTTTTCAGAAGAACACGGCCTTCCTCATTAAAAACAGGTTCGCTTCCGTTCATATCCATGGCAAGACCGGCTCTGGCAAAAATAAAGTCAAGCTGTACCATCAGCTCCAGATTCAGGGCAATGGCTTCCCGTTCTTCTGCAATCTGTTCACTTAAACCGGCAAGAATGATTTCAATTTCTTTTTGTTCCTGAAGCTCAAGCTCCCGCATGTTATTATTCAGCTTTACCACAGCCATAGGCTCAATAAACAGAGTGGAACCGGTGGAAGACTGATCGTGGATCATGCCCGGAACCTGTCCTTTGTATTCAGCTTTGACAGGAATACAGTACCGGCCGTTTCTCATGGTGATCACAGAATCCTGAAGATAGGTACGGGCGTTTCCGTTTACCAGTCCGGAAAGCTGCGTATGGATCCTGTCATTGGTTACCTTCATATTTCTTCGTACCTGGCGCAGCGCAGGACTTGCGTCATCACTGATCTCATCTTCAGAGAGAATGCATCTTCTGATCTCTGAAGACAGAGGGGTCAGAGGAGCAAGCTGTTCAAACATACTGTCAAGAGAATCAGAGGGAAGGTCGCTCCGGTCGCCCCGGGAATAGGCTTTTACTCTGGAAGTGTTTTCCAGAAGCGCGCAGACAGAAAGAATTTCCATAATACCCAGAGAACTTCCGATCTCCAGTCGTTTCAGTGAGCCGCGGATATCCTTTACGCTTCCAAAAGAGACGGAACCCTTCTGAAAAAGACGGGTCAGGGCATCTTTTGTCTGAGTCTGCATGAGGCGGATCTTATTTATATCAGTAGAAGGCTGAAGCTTCCGGCACAGCTCTTTTCCCATAGGAGAGGAAGCCTTTTCTATAAGCCGTTCTATAATTTTTGGATACTCAAGTGAAGATAATGCTTTTTGATTCATAATTTTTTTCGCTGCCAGAAGCAGCATCTCCTGTAAATTCTGATAGTATTTAGTCTTTTATCATAACAGATTCTGATGTTTTTTTCCAGATGAAACACAGAATCAGAAAGAAAATTCTTCTACAATCTTATCATACATGATTTATTTCATAATGAAAAGGAAAAAGTATATTTTTGTTAATAAAAAGTTCATAAATTTTTGCTAAAATACACCTAAATTATCTGGTTTATGGGAGAATGGTTATGGTTGATAAAAAGGATCAGGACTATCCATTTATAAAAGAGACAATAAAAGAACGGCCCATAGATAAAAAGACAGTGCTCCGCAGGCTGGCAATGGCTGCATTCTGTGGAATTGTATTCGGAATTTGTGCAGTTGTAACGGTAATGGCTTTTGTGCCCAATATTTTCAGACAGTTTGAAAAAGAAGCGAAAAAACCGGAGACGGTACAGTTATCACCGCCTGCCGGCTCAGAATTCGCCAGAGGAACGGATACACAGACAGCGGAAAGTGTTCAGCCGGAAGAGGAGGAAGATGCAGATTCAGCAGACCATTTGAAAAATGTGTATAAAACCATCTGGGACATTGCAGAGGAACCGCGCAAGGCTCTGGTTCAGGTGACCGGACTTACGGACACAGAGGATTTACTGAATGATTCCCTCCTCACTTATGGGGATGAAGAAGGTATTGTTTTTCTGAAAAACAAAGATGCGTTTTATATTCTGACTACATCGGATGAGCTGGAAAAAGCGGAGAAATTCAAAATTACATTTTCTAATGGAGTGATGGCAGAGGGAACTCTGTGCGGAGCAGATCCCCGGACAAAGCTGGTAGTCGTCAGGGTTCCGGTAAAAAATGTAGAAGAGGAATACAGGGATGAGATTACTGCAGTGACTCTGGCTCCGCAGGACGACCGTCAGCAGACGGAGCCGGTGATTGCGATCGGAAGTCCAAATGGAGATACCAATTCCCTTATTTACGGAAATATTACCTCCATTTCCGGAAAGCTTACTATCCCGGATGCAGAATATACACTGATCACAACGAATATGGCTGCCGGTAATGACGGAGGCGGTGTGCTTCTGGATATGGACGGAAAGATGATCGGTATTATTCTGGATCATGAGGAAGAAAAAAGCTGCGTGATCCGTGCTGTATCGGTGGCGCAGCTTGGAACTCTTCTGGAAAAGCTTTCCAACGGAGAACCCATCTGCTATGCAGGACTGATCGGGACAACGATTTCTCAGATACAGTCTGAGAGCAGAGATATTCCGGGAGGGGTTTATATTGACCGGGTAGAAAGTAATTCCCCGGCTATGGTTGCAGGCGTTCAGAGCGGAGATATTCTTCACCGGATTAACGGAGAAGAAATTACCACAATGCGGGAATACAGTATCCGGCTTCAGAGTATGAAACCGGGACAGCAGGCAGAACTTACAGTATATCGCAAAAATCCATCAGGAGAATATGTGGACGTAGAATTAGATGTACTGATAAAACAAAAATAGAGAGGCAGAAAAAGAAATGCGTTTTATTAATGAATTACACGAAGGCGACAGAATCAGCGGAATTTATCTGTGTAAACAGAAACAGTCAGCGGTGACCAAAAACGGGAAACCTTATGACAGCATTATTTTACAGGATAAGACAGGAGTGCTGGACGGAAAGATCTGGGATCCAAACTCATTGGGAATTGATGAATTTGATGCACTGGACTACATAGATGTAATGGGCGATGTGACAAGCTTTGCAGGAGCCATGCAGGTAAATATCAAGCGTGTGCGCAAAGCCGGAGAGGGAGAATATGATCCGGCAGATTACCTTCCTGTCAGCGAAAACAGTGCAGACGATATGTATCGTCAGCTTTGCGATATGATCAGCACAGTAAAAAATCCATATCTGAACACAATTCTCAGGAAACTGTTTGTGGAAGATCAGGAGTTTATCAAAGCTTTCCAGGGACATTCTGCAGCCAAAACAGTTCACCATGGATTTATCGGAGGGCTTATGGAGCATACGTTAAGCGTGGCAAGGCTCTGTGATTATATGGCAGGCGCTTACCCTCTTCTGAAAAGAGATCTTCTGATCACAGCGGCGCTGCTGCATGATATTGGAAAAACAAAAGAACTTTCTGCTTTTCCTCAGAACGATTATACAGACGAAGGACAGCTTCTGGGGCACATTATCATCGGCTCTCAGATGATTCATGATCTGGCAAAGGAAATTCCGGATTTTCCGGAAGTGCTGGAAAATGAACTGATCCACTGTATTCTTGCTCATCACGGGGAACTGGAGTATGGATCTCCGAAAAAACCTGCGCTTGCAGAGGCAGTTGCTCTGAACCTGGCGGATAATACAGATGCCAGAATGGAGACACTGACTGAGATTTTTGCAGCAGATAAAGGAAAAAAAGACTGGCTTGGATATAACAGACTTTTTGAGTCAAATTTAAGAAGAACAGGAGAAGTGTGATCCTCATGGAATATCGTAAAAATGATATGGTTACGTTAGATATTGTGGATTGCGGTACAAATGGTGAAGGCATCGGCAAAGCTGATGGCTTCACTGTTTTTGTAAAGGACGCAGTCATTGGAGACAGAGTTACAGCCAAGATCATGAAAGCAAAAAAGAACTATGGGTATGGCAGACTTATGGAAATCCTGACGCCTTCTCCTGACCGTGCGGAGCCGGTATGTCCTTCTGCCCGTCAGTGCGGCGGATGCCAGCTTCAGGCGCTTTCCTATGAAAAACAGCTGGAATTTAAAGCTGACAAGGTTCGCGGGCATCTGGAACGGATCGGCGGCTTTGCCAATCTGCCCATGGAACCCATTATCGGTATGAAGGACCCGTTCCATTACCGCAACAAAGCACAGTTTCCGGTAGGACGGAACAGGGATGGAAAAATCGTAACAGGATTCTATGCAGGACGCACCCACAGCATTATCGAAAACAGGGACTGTGTCCTTGGCGTTCCGCAGAACAGAGAGATCCTGGACCGTGTAATTGACTATATGGAAACCTATGATATCTCCCCGTACGATGAGGTTACCGGAAAAGGCCTGATTCGCCATATTTTTACCCGTTACGGTTACCATACAGGAGAGATCATGGTCTGTATTGTTGCCAATGGCAGCAGGATTCCGCATCAGCAGGAGCTGGTGAAAGCTCTGAGAGAAATCCCGGGTATGACCAGCATTACTCTGAATATTAATAAAAATCGTAATAATGTAATCCTGGGAGAAAAAATCCAGGTTCTCTGGGGACAGGAATATATTACAGATAAAATCGGAGATATTTCTTATCAGATTTCTCCATTGTCTTTTTATCAGGTAAATCCACAGCAGACATGGGAACTGTATTCCAAGGCTCTGGAATACGCAGATCTTCACGGAGAGGAAACAGTGTGGGATCTTTACTGCGGCATTGGAACCATCTCTCTTTTCCTTGCCCAGAAAGCAAAATTTGTCCGCGGCGTGGAAATTGTTCCTGCCGCTATTGAAGATGCCCGCCGCAATGCACGGCTGAATGGAATAAAGAATGCAGAATTCTATGTAGGAAAAGCTGAAGAAGTCCTTCCGGATTACTATGCAGATTATGCTGCCCGCCATCCGGGCGAAAATGCCCGGGCCGATGTGATTGTTGTAGATCCCCCGAGAAAAGGCTGCGACGAGATACTGCTTGACACGATCGTAGAAATGCAGCCGGACAGAGTTGTGTACGTAAGCTGCGATTCCGCCACCCTGGCAAGGGATCTGAAATATCTGTGCCAGAGAGGATATCAGGTGGAGAAGGTGTGCCCGATGGATATGTTTCCCATGACGGTGCATGTGGAGACTGTGTGCCTCTTGAGCAACCGAAAACCTGACTCATATGTGCACCTGAATCTGAAGATGGAAGACTACTATCGGATCAAGGATGCCCAGAAGGAGCAGGGCAAGAAATAACCATCATAATATCATACGGAACCAACAGTAAGAGCTACTGATGCGAATAAGCATTGGTGGCTCTTTTCTTTTTCTCCGGAGCAGGAAAGGCGGTGGTGCGTATGGAAGTGATCTGAATATGGCGGGTAAACAGAGTACTAAATCGAAAAATCAGAGTAAACCGAAGGAGGAAATCATTATGTCGAAGAAAAGAAGTATTAAGGTCTATGGGCAGAGCGGATACAAGTACCGGGAGACACCTACCATCATGCTGAAGGGCATGTGGTTGAAGGAGGCTGGTTTTGATGTTGGGGATTATATTTCTGTCATCTGCGAGGATGGTAAGATAGTAATCGCCCAGGATGCCGAGAGGGCTGCTGTGAAGGCTGCCGAGGCTGAGTTCATGGATAGGGAGATGAAAGCTTTACAGAAGAGATACGAGGCAGAGAAAGTCAAAATTCGAGCGCAGATGGTGGCAGAGCAGGGAGCGAGGTGGTGAAGATGTTTACCGCCGAAGAGCTTCAGACAATCGACTCTGATTATTTCAGAATGATTGTCTTAGATCCGTATGATCTTACCATTCAGTCAAAATGCACTGGTCACTACTGGTATTTACACAGCACTGGTTATCCTAGTGACGGGTCGTGCATTATCTTTCATAAGCACCGCTATCAACACCCATATCATCAGCATGGGCGGGCGCGGACTTTGCGACAAGCGGTCAAGTCTATCAAGGATCATGATGTCTATCAGATCACTGTAAGAGGTCACAAGTAAAAAAGGGGAGCACACTACCGATGCTGGTAATGTGCTCCCTGTCTTTTTGTCAGAAGATGAGTTTAGATGATATCCTCCATAAATTTGAGAGTAAGCTCCTGAATCTTCTTTACCTAGTCGATCACTGTGGACTTTGGCACTCCGAGCTCCTTGGCAATTTCGCGGCGTGAGAGACCGTCTGAAAGCAGTTTAACTACCGGGGCATATTCCGGGCGAATTGCTCCGACATAGCCCATAAGCGCCTGAAGAAGTTCCAGGTAACGTTCAGCACTGCCATAGCCTTCAGGTGCGGCCGGCTCATATGCTTCTTCAATACCGTCTTCATTTGTCCAGGTCAGATCGCTAAAGGTCAGAGTTCCGTAGCCTTTCTTGTCAAGAGAGTGATAGAAAGGGCAGTCCTTACACTTGTTGCTTTCAGGGCAGCGAATAGCATGTCCTTTGCCGTCACTGATCTGGCAGCGCTTATCACGATCTTCAGCCTTGAATTCCTTGGAGAAAGAGCTGAGATACGAATCGTACTGATCCTTGGTTCCGGGAACAAGAATGACGGTACACATACGGTTACCGATTCTCCACAGACGGATATCCTTCATAGAGTATCCGTAATCCAGTGCAGCTTCGATGGTGGTGATCATCGGAATTAATACTTGATCGTTGTCTTTGTTCGTCATGAGATTTCCTCCTGTTTGACGCGGAGGAAACCGCATGGCGGTATTCTGTTGTCTTAATCAGTCGGCCATTCATACAGGTATTCCTCCTGTTTTGCTTGAATAGCCAGCTGTTCTGCTTAAGGCTGGTGTTTACTTGTTGCTTCACACTGAAACCGGCAGAACCTCCTTCAGCGCTAAAGGTAGCGTTTTCAGTGTGAAGAGCCTTTTCTGTCATGCTCAGGACTGTGACTTACAGGAACGTCTTCCTGCTTGACTTATTTGTCGTTTGCTATCAGGTACAGTTCGCTGAAAACTGCTTCATAGTCGCTTGGATTAAGATCTTCTGCACAAGTGGCTCCGAATCTCAGGAATACGGATTTTGCTACATCTTCTCCGTATTCGTTTACGACCTGATTGGCTGCATCCTGAATGCTGATGAGCAAATCTTCGTTAGAACAGAACATGTACTTTACCTCCAAATTCTGTCCGCTCAATCTGCTGGGCCCAACGGTAGCAGACGATTTCAAATGAAAAGTCTATTTGAGTCGATTTATAACCAAAGACCGCCAAAAACATTGATTTATGGAACCGGATATGGTAAAATATATTTTGAGTTTTTGTACCCTTTTGCATATCCTTTCCTCTTTTCATTTGATGGTTTAAGGATACCAATCCAAAAAGGGACTTACAGCGGGGCAAAGCCTTGAAATAAAGGGACTTTTGGGACTTAAAAAGGGACTTTCGGAGATGAGTGATGTGATTTTGATAAAAGAATACTCTGATGTGGTAAAGAAGAGCTTTGGAACATCTATGAACCAGGGAAGGTTCATGAGAGAGGTGTTTAAGGCTTCGGGGTACGATCGTTTTCCGAGTTCATCAGATGAGGATTATGCGAAGAAAATCTGCAACGGATCAAAGCCCATTACGGATGACATGATCGCCGGTTTTCCAAAGCCGTATAGGATTGAAGAACTTGCGGATTATTTTGTTAAGCACATAGATAAAAAGAAGGTACCTGCACTTGCGAATACCTTTAAGATTGCTGACAAATCAATAGACATAGATTGCATCTGTAAAGCTTTGGCTGCTCAGTTTTTCGGGTTGGTTGAGGTCGGAGGTGCGGACCATACGGCGGATGATATTGTGGCATCGTCATATAGGAAACTTAGAGATGGAGCTGATATCAAGACTGTTATAGCAGCACCGTATCATTCAGGAGACCGAGCGTGGATAGTGAATGGGCAGAGATCCCGGCACTATGACAGGGGTTTTTACGAAAAGTTTGATCATGTGTGGCTGATAAGAAATGACGGAAAAGTACCTTGGAGGGATCGAAGGCTTGTATGTCTGACGAAAGAGAGCCAGTCTATTAAGACAAATGTGTATGAGATAGATGTACCAGATACCGATCCGGGAGAAACGGCAGAAGTTATAATACAGGTTGACGCAAGAGGAAACGAGAACACTTTTACAAGTACGTGGAAAATGGAAGATTCATCGGGGAATGATTGTTTTCCGAGTGAGAAATGGTTGTTTGAATTTACAGTTACGGTAGCTAATAAGTCACGGGAGTCAACGGAGGCATAGTGATGAATGATAACACAATTGAAAAATGGTCAACACTGAAAGAAGTTCAGGAGCATCTGGGTGTAGGGAGAGAAACCATCCTACAGTGGATTGCTAAAAAGAATATGCCTGCTTATAAGATGGGGAGGCTATGGAAATTCAAGTTGTCGGAAGTAGATAAATGGGTAAAATCCGGCGAGGCTGCCGATAATAATTCGAGTGCAGAAGATTAATGTGAAAGGCGGAGAGTTGCAATGGCGGATCAGGTTTTAAGTCGAACTTTAAACCAAAAATTTGATACCGTTTTTGAAGAGGTCACTCATCAGGAGACACTGAATCTCTTGAATCGTAATGACCTTAAGTTGTTCTGCCTTGATATTGAGACAAATCAGTTTAATTACGATCCGCTTGTGGAATTTTTGGAAGATAATTTGGGGATGTATGTGTTTTCGAGAGCTGAGCTTGATGAGCTGGTGGATGCCGGAAAAGACAGGACGGTCGCACTTAAGGCAGTAAGGAGATTGATAAAGACCGGCAATCCAGGAGAAAAGGGAACCGGAAGCGAACTTGGGGAAATCCTTGATTATTGTTTCTTTGAACATGTACTGGAAGCGCCTAAGATTTTGAGCAAATATGAGCAGGTAACAGCCGGAGGCACCTATAAAGCACAAAGTGAAGGGGTACACCTTTTATCTGTCGGAAAGGCTGGGGCTCCTGCATATCAGCTGGTATATGGCGCATCCGGTATTATAGATGATATTCAGGATGCTATTGATAAGGCTTTTGAAGAAATTGCGGCGGTATCTAATGGCCAGCGAAAAGAACGGCAGGTCGTGGATAGCACTGTAATGGGACGTTCTTTTGATGAAGATACTACTGCGAGGCTGAAAGAAATACTGCTTCCCAGCAAGACGAGAATACCTGTGGATAACGCCTATGGAATGTTTATCGGATACACCATAGGTCTGGATCCTAATCAATACACGAATGACCAGTACCGAAAAGCAGTTCAAGATAAGATGGTTCTCGATATACAAAACCATGTTCAGTATATCGTGGACAAAATTAACAGCTTAAATCTGAGCCGCAGCTCTTTCTATGTGTATGTGCTGCCATTAAATAAGGCATTGGAAGACAAGAAAGAGATTATGGACAGGCTGCTTGGAGGTGACGACTAATGCCGGATATTACAGAAGCAGATAAGCCACTGCGGCTGGCAGATGCAATATACAGGGACATTCTGGATAACGACTATCTGAAAGAGCTGTACGATAAGATTTTGCGTTGCTATACGATCAGAAGGTTTGGCAAAGGGCAGGATATTCCTACAGAAACCGAAAAGATAGACGCATTAAGATTTGCGGATATTCTTTCAAAATCGGTATTTTCAGATGATTCGGAGATCCATAAGTCTCTGGCACAGGAAATAGTGACCATACTGGATTTTCTTTTTCCTAATGATGAGGATGTGTCGTTTTATGCCGGATCTGTACTTACGAATACAGCGAATTTCCGAGGAAGAGATATTTTGTCTCCGGATTACAAGGGAAGTTCCTTGTTTGAAAGGCTATATTCGGAGTTGATGAAGGAATACCTTGAGGTGCCAGGGGATGAGGAAAAGCATTTCTTCAGATCGCAAAAACAGGTATACGATCATTTTAATGATCAGAGCTTCAGCTATTCGGGTCCGACATCAATGGGAAAATCATTTGTGATGCAGACATTTATCCGGAATCAGGTTATGGCTGACAAGGGATCAAATTTTGCGATACTAGTACCGACGAAAGCTCTGATCAATGAGGTTACGAGCGAGCTTACGAAAGCGCTGAAAGGCTTTTTTACAGAAAAAGATTATAGAATAGTCACTTCTGCCGGTGCAGTTGTTCTGAAGGATTATCATCACTTCATTTTCATCATGACACCGGAGAGAATGGCATATCTGCTGACGTTATACAGTAATATGCCACTGGACTATATTTTTATAGATGAGGCACATAAGATATCCTCTAAGGATTCGAGAAGTGCGTTCTACTATTCCGTAGTGGAAAAACTGAGCGCAAGGCAGACGAAGCCGAAGTTTATATTCGCTTCGCCGAATATACCGAATCCGGAAATATATCTTCAGCTGATCCCGGATAGTGTAGAAGTGGAAAAAAACAAGTTGTCCACCAATTACACGCCGGTGAGCCAGATGAAAATACTGGTGGATATTAACAGGGGTGAAGTCAAATATTACGATTCAATACGCAGGTGTCTGACGTATGCTGCGAAGCTGGATCCAAATGAGGGATTTTATGATCTGATCAGAAAGCTTGGTGAAGGATCTAAGAACCTGATTTATTGTCATTCCAAAGCAAGAGTGACAGAGTATGCCCAGAGACTGGCAGACATGATGCCACCATTAAATGATCCTGATCTCGATGCACTTTCCGATGAGATAAAGGATGTAGTGTATGACGATTATTATCTGGCAAAGACAATAAAGAAAGGTATTGCCTATCACATGGGATACCTTCCTGCAGCACTCAGGCTGAGAGTGGAAGAGCTTTTCCGGCAGGAAAAGAAGATTCATACCATCGTATGCACCAGTACGCTTTTGGAAGGCGTAAACCTTTCTGCGGACAATCTGTTCGTAACACACTATATGAACGGCAGAAATGAGCTGGATGAGGTTTCGTTTAAGAATCTGCTTGGACGTGTTGGAAGGATTCAATACAACCTGTACGGCAACGTATATCTGATGACATTGGAAAAAGATGCTGATTCACAGAAGTATGTTGAGATGCTTCAGAAGGCTGTGCCGGAACAGGAGTTGTCCGTCAGCAGAGCATTAACAAAGCATCAGAAAAAGAAAATCGTTGAGAGCTTGATTCAAGGGAATATGGAGCTTGATAAGACAAGCACTCAGAACCAGAATGAGTATTCCCTGATGAGGAAAATTGCTGTCATGTTACTCAGAAGTATTCTTAATAACAAGGACAGCAGAATCCGAAAAGAGTTCGGGGATTATCTCACAGAAGAAGCGGTCAGTAAGATCAAGACAGCTTTTGATGGGAAGGAACAATCACTGGAGGACCTTAATGTTACGCTTGATCAGTCAGAACGACTTTATCTGGCAATTAAAGAGGGACTGCGATATCCAAAAGTAAATGCTTATGGATATGTTTCTAATATCGAGCTGATGGGCTTCCTGGAAAAGCTGGGCGAAATTTTTAACTGGGAGAAATATGAACGTTCCTTGATTGGCAATAAGGATGATAACGGAGAACATCCTGTCCTGAAACGGCATGCTGTATCACTGTCTAAGTGGTTCAAAGGAATGAGTATTCAGGAAATGATCAAGGATTCTATTGATTATAAAAAGACAAGCGGACAGAAAGTGTATATGCCGGATCATTCAAGGGAAGATTACAGAGATTGTCCTGAGCATAATAATCAGATTGCGGCTGACGTACTCAGTGAGATAAATGATGTGATCCTGTTCAGCTTCTCAAATTACTTTATGGCATTTTCATCAGCCTATAAAGATTTCATAGGTCAAGAGGCTTTTGGAAATGACTGGTATGAGTATGTTGAGTACGGCTCAGTAAATCCGCTGACGATTATGCTGCAGCGTAACGGCTTTTCCAGAGAGGCTGCTACATACATTACGGATAACAGGAACAAATATGTAAAGGATACACTGGACGGTCAAAGATTGAGAAGATCTTTACTGGACTGTGAAAAGACGACGGTACAGAGGGAGGCACAGCTGATAGAAATCAGCATGCCAGAGTTGTATCTGAAGAGTCAGGAATGAGTCCGTTTTTTAGGACAGCTTAAAGAATAGAATGAAAATGAAGGAGTGTAAGCTCCGCAGAGACAAACAGTTGGAGGAAAGATAATGGACAACAAGAGCATTAAAAAATTGGAGGCAGACCTTTGGGAAGCTGCGGATCTATTACGCCAGGGATCCAAGCTGACTTCTCAGCAGTACTGTATGCCGGTACTGGGGTTGCTGTTCCTGAGATATGCATATAGCAGATTTAAGAAGGTGGAGAAAGAGATCCTGAAGGACAGACCGGTCAGGAATGGTCGTGTGATGCCTGTAGAAGCTTCTGACTTCGCAGAGAAGAGCGCTTTGTATCTTCCGAAGGAAGCACAGTATTCATACCTTGTGAATCTGCCGGAGGATATCAAGGCAGCGAATATCGTTGCAGAAAACGGCCAGCAGATGAACAGTCTGGGTGAGGTCGTGAATCATGCGATGGAGCTGGTTGAGGCTCAGTCTGAACAGCTGGCCGGCGTTCTTCCAAAAGAATATACCAATTTTGCTGATGATCTGCTGGCAGAGTTACTGCGTATCTTTAACAATAATGCTCTTGACGATGTGGGCGGCGATGTGATCGGACGCATTTATGAATATTTCCTCAGTAAGTTTGCTCCGGCAGTGGCATCTGATGACGGCGTATTCTTCACACCGAAGTCACTGGTAAAAATGATCGTAAATATTCTGGAACCGACGTCCGGCGTGCTAGCAGATATTGCTTGTGGCAGCGGTGGTATGTTCGTACAGTCCGGCGATTTCGTCAACAGTAAGGGAATGTCTGCTAATAAGGCCATGACGTTCTATGGGCAGGAGAAAGTTGAATACAATGCTCAGCTCTGCCTTATGAATATGGCGGTTCATGGGCTGACCGGTGTGATCAAGTCCGGAAATGAAGCCAACACCTTCTATAATGATGCACATAATCTTGTAGGATGTTGTGATTATGTGATGGCAAATCCGCCATTCAATGTGGACAAGGTAAAAGCAGAGGCTACCCAGAATGCTGGAAGATTACCATTCGGATTGCCGGGCGTGAATAAAGCGAATGAGATCGGCAACGCAAACTATCTGTGGATCTCTTATTTCTATGCCTATCTTAACGAGACTGGAAGAGCCGGTTTTGTTATGGCTTCTTCAGCAACAGACAGCCAGGGAAAGGACAAGGATATCAGAGAACAGCTGGTCAAGACCGGTCATGTGGATGTCATGATTAGCGTTGGTAATAATTTCTTCTACACCAAGAGTTTGCCTTGCAGTTTGTGGTTTTTCGATAAGGGAAAAGCAGAAGACCTTAAAGACAAGGTACTGTTTATCGATGCCAGAAACTATTTCACTGTCGTAGATCGTACCCTTAATGAATGGAGCGACTGGCAGCTGAAAAACATGAATGCCATTGTGTGGCTGTATCGTGGAGAAACTGACAAGTACCAGCAGCTTATTGAGGAATACCATTCTGTTTTGGGAGATGGTGATTTTGAGGAGATCCTTCATGCTCAGGAAAATTGTATTAAAGAACTGAGAAGTGAGGCTAAGGCTGCTGCGGACTCCGCTGCAAAAAAAGACAAGAAAAGGATTCAGGCCGAGTTTGATGAGAAGATGGCCGAACAGGAAGAACAGCTCACGATAGCCAAAGAAGCCGTATGGCTTTACAGCAAATTCGGTGATGGCGAGTATCAGGACATTCCCGGTCTTTGTAAGATCGCATATACAACAGAAGAAAATAAACCAGAAGAAGACGGCACAATTTCTATAGAAGAGAAAGGCTGGTCACTGACTCCGGGTGCGTATGTTGGAGTAGCTCCGGTAGAAGATGATGGCGTAGATTTTCATGAGCGCATGGCTGAAATCCACGATGAGTTATTGCAGCTTCAGGAGGAAAGTAATCGGCTAATGGAAACCATTTCAAAAAACATGAAGGAGATGGGACTATGAATGAATGGATAAGAATGAAATTATCGGAGTGCTGTAGTTCCATTGCCGACGGGGATCATCAACCGCCGCCAAAAGCAGAGACGGGAATTCCTTTTGTTACGATATCAAACATGACATCAACCAATCAGTTTGATTTTAGTGACACGTTATTTGTTCCTCAGGAATATTACGATAAGCTTGATGAAAAGAGAAAAGCAAGAAAAGATGACATACTGTATTCGGTAGTGGGGTCTTTTGGAATTCCTGTTTTTATGAAAGAAGATAAGGCTTTTGTGTTTCAAAGACATATAGCAATTCTTCGGCCTGATAATGAGAAAATCGTTCCGAGATTCTTGTTTTATACGATGCTAACGAAGGATTTTTACGCTAGAGCTGATGCAGCAGCGATAGGTGCGGCACAGAGAACTGTAAGTTTGACAGCTCTGCGGAATATGGAAATATGCATTCCAGATAAGATCCAGCAAAGCAAGATAGTAGATACTCTTGCCGCATACGATGATTTGATAGAGAACAACCAGAAACAAATCAAATTGCTGGAGGAAACAGCACAGAGATTGTATAAGGAATGGTTTGTGGATCTTCGTTTTCCGGGACATGAGAAAACAGAGATCATAGATGGTGTGCCAGTTGGATGGAAAAAGGAAAAACTAATTGATATAGCAGATGTTCAGTATGGATATGCATTTGATGGTTCTCTTTTCAATACACAAAAGGAGGGCATGCCGATTATAAGAATTCGTAACATCCCATCCGGAATAACTGATGATTACACAACGGAAGAAGCAGATGCTCAGTATATTATTCACAATGGAGATATCGTTGTAGGCATGGATGGAGAGTTCCATATAAACTCATGGTGTGGTGATGATTCATATCTTGTTCAGCGAACCTGCTGTATGAAACCACGGAACAATGAAATGAAGGGATGGTTTCTTACCGCAATATATGAACCCATAAAATATTTCGAGAAAACAGTAGTAGGAGCTACAGTGGCGCATTTGGGTAAGAAGCATATAGATACAATCATGCTTTTGACCGGAACCAGTGAATTATATGTTCCGTTTCAAAGAATGTTTGAAAAACGTCAGTTATTACTCAATCAGAATAGACTATTATGCGAGGCCCGAGACCGTATACTTCCAAAGCTTATGTCGGGAGAAATAAAACTGTGAGGTCAGTATAAACCTCAAATCGATTACAAGGAGGGCATCCCTTATGAAATATGAATACTCCGAAAATGTATTAGTACAGGACAGCGCGGCAGCTCTTATGCACGATGAGCTGGGGTGGGATGTCGTCTTTGCCTATAATCAGGAAGTGCTGGGTGAGAATGGTACCCTTGGCAGAAAAGACTATCATGAAATAGTCCTGTGGAGGTACTTCGATAAGGCATTGAAGAAACTGAATCCGTGGATTACTGATGCACAGATCACAGAGGCAAGGCAAACGCTTTCTTCATACCTGTCTTCTGCATCATTACTTCAGATCAATGAAGAGAAGTATTTCATGATTCGTGATGGAATTCCGGTGACTGTTAAGAAGCCAAACGGAAAGACGGAAGAAAAGAAGGCCATTGTAATCGACTTTAATGATCCTGATAGTAATCATTTCCTTGCTGTTAAGGAACTGAAGATTCACGGAGATCTTTACCGCAGACGGACAGATATCGTGGGCTTTGTAAATGGCCTGCCGCTTTTGTTCATAGAACTGAAGCGGAATGATGTGGATGTGGAAAATGCTTATACAGATAACTACACAGATTACCAAGATACCATTCCGTTCCTGTTCTATTATAACGCCTTTCTTATGCTGTCCAACGGTATGGAGGCGAAGGTAGGAACACTTGGCAGCAAATATGAATTCTTCCATGAGTGGAAGCGTCTGTCCGAGGACGATGAAGGTAGTGTGGCGCTGGAAACCATGCTCCGTGGTATTTGCAAGAAGGAGAATTTCCTTGATCTGTATGAGAATTTTATTCTTTATGATCATTCCGATGGAAAGACTGTAAAGATTCTGGCAAGGAACCATCAGTATCTGGGAGTAAATGAAGCAGTGAAGGCATATGGAGAACGCCAGCTTCGTGAAGGAAAGTTGGGTGTTTTCTGGCACACGCAGGGATCGGGCAAGAGCTATTCAATGCTGTTCCTGTCACAGAAGATCCGCAGGAAATTCCCCGGATCTCCGACGATTGTTGTATTGACAGACCGTGATGAGCTGAACAAACAGATCTGCGGTACTTTTGAGGCTTGCGGCCTTCTTGGTAAGACTGAAGGCAAGAAATTTATGGCAACAAGCGGAACGGATCTGGTCAATAAACTGAAAGGTAATCCGAGCTTTATATTCACACTGATCCAGAAGTTTAATAAGCCGGATGAGACGCCGATCTACCCCGATCATGATATCCTCATCATTTCTGATGAAGCTCACCGCAGCCAGTATGGTGTGTTCGCTGATAATATTGAGAAGTTACTTCCTACGGCATCCCGCATCGGATTTACCGGAACACCGCTGTTATCCTCCAATGAGATTACGGCTAGGACATTCGGTGGCTATATTTCCGTATACGACTTTAAGCGTGCTGTAGAAGATAAGGCTACGGTTCCGCTTTATTACGAAAACCGTGGCGATAAGATAAAGGAGATCAAGAATCCGGATATCACGGATAAGATCCTGGATGCTATTGAAGAAGCGGATCTGAATCCGGATCAGGCAGAGAAGGTGATGCATGAGTTTGAGAAGGAAGTGCATCTTCTGACTGCAGAGCCACGTCTACGTGCTATAGCAAAGGATTTTGTCGGGCATTACAGTGATCTTTGGACTACAGGTAAGGCAATGTTTGTCTGCTTGAATAAGGTCACTTGTGTCCGTATGTATAACTTCGTTCAGGAGTACTGGCAGGAGGAAATCAAAGCGCTTGAACAGAAGATTGCAACTACTGTTTCTGATCAGGAGCAGATGGAACTGTCCAGGAAGCTGAAATGGATGAAAGACACCGAAATGTGCGTGGTCATCAGCCAGGAGCAGAATGAGATTCAGACCTTTAAGAAGTGGGATCTGGATATTCTGCCGCACAGGACAAAGATGGAGAAGCGGGAACTGGATAAGGAATTCAAGGATTCCGACAGCAATTTCCGTGTTGTTTTCGTTTGTGCGATGTGGCTGACCGGTTTCGATGTTAAGTCGTTGTCTTGTCTGTATCTGGATAAGCCGCTGAAAGCACATACGCTGATGCAGACGATCGCCAGAGCGAATCGTGTCGCCGCCGGCAAGAGCAACGGCCTCATTATCGACTATATAGGTATTGTCGGAGCCTTGAAGAAGGCACTGAATGACTATACTGCAAATAAGAACGGACGGAATGCAATCGATCCGACCGTCAATAAAGAAGAACTGATTCAGCAAATCATAAGAGCTGCCGCAGATGCAAAGCAGCTGCTGGCAGAGCATGATTTTGACCTGGATGCGCTGATCAAGGCTGAGAATTTTAAGAAAATGGCTCTGCTTAAGGACGGAGCGGAAGCAATGTGCTCTGATCCGGAGACTAAGAAATCATTTGATACATACGCAAATGAGATTAGCAGACTTGTTAAGTATCTTGATCGTAATGATATTACGCAGGATGTCCGTGAACAGACGGATGCTATCTGTGCTATTTTCCGGGAGATGCAGAAGAAGCGCAAACATATTGATACGACGGATCTGATGGTGGAGATCAACCACATCATCAATGAAAATGTGGAGATCGAGCATCAGGAGGGCGAAGGATTGGTGGAATCCCGCCGCTTTGATATAAGTCAGATTGATTTTGATCTGCTGGCAGCAGAGTTCGCAAAGGTGAAGAGAAAGAATCTGATGATCAAAGACCTGAATGATCTGGTGCAGGAGCGCTTATCAAAGATGATGGCGGTTAATCCTTCGCGCGTTGATTATTATGTCCGTTATATGGGAATCATCGAGACTTATAATGCGGAGCAGGATCGGACGACCATAGAGAAGACCTTTATGGAGCTGATGGATCTGGCAAAGAGTATGTCAGAGGAAGAGCAGAGATATGCCCGTGAAGGGTTCTCCAGTGATGAGGAGCTGTCGATTTATGACCTGCTTTTCTCAGAGAATCTGTCGAAGAGCGATATAGATAAGATCAAGAAGATGTCCAAAGATCTGCTTAAGAAAATAAAAGAGAGAATCGCCGGTATGGATCACTGGACAGATAAGCAGGAGACCAGGGCAGCGGTTGATGTTCTGATCAGAAATGTGCTTTATGAAGAGATCCCGGACAGCATGTTTGATCGGCTGGAAGCATACCGGAAGGCTATATACGAACATATTTATACGCACTATAAGCAGGCGGCGTAAGAAAGATAACAGGAGGCTAGTATTATGGCAGAACAATTCAAATGGGTGGGCTTCTATATGGAGTTTGCAACAAAACTACTGGAATACAAAACAGACAGGGGTTCTCTAATTGAGAAGCTTCAGAAAGTGTATTCCGACATTGGAATGAAGCTTCCGAAGCTTGAAAAGGATAATATTCCAAAGGATATTGATCCCTTTACCATCTTTGGATTGTTTAATAAGGGCATCACCGACGCGAACCGTGTAAGCATCCTTGGCGGAATCAAGGCTGAATTCAGTATTGCAGCAGAGGTTCCGGATGATTTTTCTGGAATCCCTGTTCTGAACAATATGATGGCTACATTTTATGCGTTTGAGGGTGATGATCGTCGCAAGGATGACGATATAGACAATCTTTGGACTGCATTTGAAACTGCCATCAAACTGGCGGAGAGAGATTCTGAAGAGAGCAGAGCTGCATTTATTTCAGCCTATGATCAGGTTAAGTCTCAGTTTGCTGTTCGGTGGAATCTTACGATGGGGCTGTACTGGATCCGCCCATACACTTTCATCAATCTTGATTCCCGAAACAGAGAATATATGAGTAATCCGGATAACATATCTGCCAATGTTGTTGCGGAGATGAAAAGCCTGAAATCAGTTCCTGCTGCAGAAAAATATCTTTCTATTCGTGACAAGTGCCAAGCTGCAATAGACTCTGGAGAGTATGGCTATTCATCTTTCCCAGAGCTTTCTTACAAAGCGTGGGTTGTATCTGTTGAAAACAGTGAGATGGAAAAAGAAGCTAAAACCGGGAAGTCGAACGCAGCTTTTCTAAGATGGTTCAGACCTGTACTTCGGGCTCTGCGTGATCTGGGAGGATCGGCTACGCCTGAAGATACACGAAAGAAGATAATAGAAAATGAGAACCTTTCTGCTGAGGAAGTAAATGCAACACGCGGAAAAAACAATGTCAACAAGTTTGAAAATGAAGTGGCTTTTGCAAGAAGTTATCTGGTAAAGGCAGGTTATATAGATAACAAGGTTTATGGTATCTGGACGCTGACGGATAAGGGTCAGATTGTAGAGATGACGGATGAACTTGCCTCCGAGATATTCAAGAACGGCGTGGCGGATAATGCAGCGAAGAGTAAAGAAAAGAATTCCCTTGGCGACGCTGATGTGGCGACAGTTCACTATTGGCTTTATGCTCCGGGAGAGGGCGCTTCCATGTGGGAAGGTTTTTATTCTGCTGGAATTATGGGACTTGGCTGGGATGAGCTTGGTGATCTGAATACATATGCCAGCAAGGATGAAATGGCTCAGAAGTTGAGAGATATTCACGGTGGAGATTCATCATATAAGAATTCTGCACATGCTGTGTGGCAATTTGTTCATGATATTAAGCCTGGAGATGTGATTTTTGCTAAGCGTGGTCGCAGCGAGATCCTTGGACGCGGAGTCGTAGAATCGGATTATGAGTATGATGATAATCATGATGGAGAGTATCCAAATATTCGCAAGGTGAAGTGGACTCATAAAGGTAGCTGGCAGAGCGATGAAATGTTTGCCATGAAGACTCTGACAGATGTCACAAACTACACTGATTTTACGAATAAAATATCAGGATTCTTCGAGGACGGTAATGAGGATGAAGAAGAGGATACAAAGGTTATTGATTACCCCGCATATTCTGTTGAAGACTTCCTGAATGAAGTATATATGGATGAAGAATCCTACTACAAACTCGTTGGAGTACTCGACAGTAAGCTGAATATCATTCTGCAGGGAGCACCGGGTGTGGGTAAAACCTTTGTGGCAAAACGTCTCGCATATTCTATTATGGGAGTGAAGGATGTAGACCGCGTTATGATGGTTCAGTTTCACCAGAGTTATTCTTATGAGGATTTCATCATGGGGTTCAGACCTTCTGCTGACGGATTTGATATAAAGACCGGCGCTTTCTATAACTTCTGTAAGAAGGCTGAGAGAGACGGTGATAATAAGTATTTCTTCATCATCGATGAAATCAACCGTGGAAATCTGAGCAAGATTTTCGGTGAGCTCTTTATGCTGATTGAGAACGATAAGCGCGGAAGCAAGAACAAGCTGCAGCTATTGTATCGTGATGAAATGTTCTACGTGCCGGAGAATGTTTACATTATAGGAATGATGAATACAGCAGATCGAAGTCTTGCAATGCTGGATTACGCTTTACGCAGAAGATTTGCATTCTTTGATTTGAAGCCGGGATTTACGACAGAAGGATTCCGTGCTTATAGAGATAGTCTCGACAATAAAAAGTTTGAGGCACTTGTAGGATGTGTACAGAGCCTTAACGAGAAGATCGCAGCGGATGAGTCGCTGGGTGAAGGCTTCTGCATTGGTCATAGCTATTTCTGTAATATAGAACCAGATGAAGTGACTGATGAGAAGCTTCAGAGCATTGTTGAATACGAACTGATCCCGATGCTGAAGGAGTATTGGTTTGATGAACCACTGAAGGTCAAAGAATGGAGCGACAACCTAAGGAGTGCTGTTAAGTGATAAGAATTCAGAACATATACTATATGCTTGCTTATGCTTTTCAGGTTCTGAATGAGCAGGGCTACAAGAATATAGCAACAGAAGAATTTGATAATACTGCTGAGCTGTGTGCTGCAATCCTTGCAAGAGGAATCAGCACTCAGGTGAAGCGTGGCCTTGGGAAGGAATACATACCTCAAACGGAGGCCTTATCATCACTTCGGGGAAAACTAGATATTTCTGAATCTATCAAAACACAAACGTTTTTGAAGAAGCAGATGATCTGTTCGTATGATGATTTTTCCGTCAATTCTGTTATGAATCGGATCATTAAATCCACTGTTCTTATTCTGTTAAAAGGAGACATATCCAAATCAAGGAAAAAGGAACTGAGGAAACTGATGGTTTTCTTTGAGGACGTGGATGTTATTGATCTTTATTCTGTGAATTGGAATATGCAGTATAACCGTAATAATCAGACATACCGTATGCTGATTTCCATCTGTTATCTTGTATTTAAGGGTTTGTTGCAGACTCAATCCGATGGTACAACGAAGCTGATGGATTTCCTAGATGAGCAAAGAATGTACCGCCTGTATGAGAAATTTATTTTGGAATATTATCGAAAAGAGCATCCGGAGCTGACCGCTAATGCATCTCAGATCCCGTGGCAACTTGATGATGATTTTGGAGACATGCTTCCGGTTATGCAGACAGACATAATGCTGACAAAGGAAGAAAAAACTCTGATTATTGACGCGAAGTATTATGCACATACGACACAACGTCAGTATGATAAAAACACACTTCATTCCGGAAACCTGTATCAGATATTCACCTATGTAAAGAACAAAGAAGCAGAGCTGGCAGATCAGCCACACAAGGTCGCAGGGATGCTTCTGTATGCAAGGACAGATGAGGAAATCTATCCTGAGAAAGAATACCGTATGAGCGGAAATCAGATTGGAGTGAGAACGTTGAATCTGGACGGAGATTTCGATATGATCAAAAACCAATTGAACGAGATCGCGGAGAAATTCTTCGGGGAAGCTGCGTAGGTGATTGTATGCAGGATAGATATGCCGGTGACATCGGCGATTATGGAAAGATTGGGTTGCTCAAAGCTTTGCAGACTCAGGGATTATCTGTCGGAGTGAACTGGTACCGTGTCGAACCGATGGATACAGAGAAAAAAGCGGATGGCACATATAAGCAGGAAGATGGGAAATATCTAATTCCTGAATATTTACAGGTATGCGATACTCCGCTGGCAGAGCAGCTGACAAAGATCGCAAAGTCGAATAATCGCTCCATCAAGAGCCTGGAAAGAGGAGATTTTATTCCTGATGCAAGATATTATAGTGAACCGATTACTGTTGTCGGACGTTACGAATGGCATAAGAGAGCTTTAGATTTATTAAGGGGGTTGGATATTGTCTTTATGGATCCGGACAACGGGATGTTGGTGAAGTCGGTCGGAAAAAGATCGGCTAAGAGTATAAAGTATGCATTTTATGAAGAGGTGGCGGATTATATTGGACAGAAGCAAAGCGTTTTGATATATAACCATCGGAGCAGAAAACAGGAAGATGCTTACTTCCGTGAGCTCAGCGAAAAGCTTGTAGAAATAACCGGGGTGCCAGAATCGAGAATATTGAAGATTACATTTCCGAGATGTTCCGTCAGAGATTATCTGGCAGTTCCTGCATCGGATGTGCATCGAGAAAACATAAAAGCTGCATTTGTCAGTATGGATCAAGGAATTTGGGGAAAGACAGGTATGTGTAGGATGCCACGAGAAAGGTAATTCATCTTAATGCGGTCATATGACCGCATTTTTCTTGACTTTTTACGAACCTTGAGTATAATATAAGTACACGGAGGTGACTGAGTGAGTAATCAAGCGAGCACGACGGACATCGCCAGTTATCTTACAGAAGTTAAGAAGCTGCTGTCCGCAGGAAAATACGATTTTGTTCCAAGAAGAAAAAATATGCAAGCATTGGCGCAACATGGTCTTACAATCGCAGATGCAAAGAATGAGATTTTAGGGCTTGTTGTCGGTGATTACTACAAAGGCCCTAAGCAGGATTTCGATCCAAATCGTCCTGGCGACATATGGGAATTCAAGAAGAACATTGATGGAATGCAGTTTTACGTAAAGGTAAAAATTGTACAGGAAAACGGAGAGGATATCTTGAAATGTCTTGCGTTCCATGAGGACGATTTTGCTTAGGAAAGGAGGTGGCTTCAATGAGAAAGTATTGCGAGGAATGTGGAAGAGAAGTTGAAACAAAGGTCATTACAAAGAGAGAATCATATGACGTTTGTGGCGAATCTATTGAAGTGGATGCGCAGATATTAGTTTGTGCAGAGTGTGGTGAAGAGTTTTATTGTGAAGAGCTTGATAACGCCACTCTGATACGGGCATATAATGAGTACCGAAGAAGACATAAGCTCTTATTGCCTGAAGAGATTAAAAAGATCAGAGAGCAATATGGGCTTAGCCAGAGAAGCTTTGCAAAACTCCTGAATTGGGGAGATAAAACTATCTGCCGATATGAGAATGGATCAATTCAAGACAAAGCGCATAATAGTCTTCTGTTATTCTTGCGTGAGCCTGAAAATATGAGAACATATCTTACAGAAAATGAGATCGTTCTTGATGAAAGGCAGAAGGCAAAATTACTGGATACTGTTGATAAGCTAGAGCAGGATACAGAGTATCGAGCAGGTAGACGTTTTTTTGAAATTTTCTTTTCAAGAATTCCATCAGAGGAGAATGGATTCAAAGGCTTTGACTATGAGAAACTCTGTGCTATGGTTCTGTTTTTTGCACATAAAAGCACAGGGTTACTTAAGACAAAACTAATGAAACTACTCAACTACTCGGATATGGTTTTCTATAAGGAAAATGGAATATCTATTTCTGGTTTGAGGTATGCACATCTTCCATATGGACCGGTACCAGACAATTTTGATATGATCTTGGGGAAGATGGCAGCGGATCACCTTGCTCATATTGAAGTTATATATGATGGAGCATATGAAAAACACCAGGTGATTCCTGAATGTGATGTTCCTGAAGGTGTTCTTTCAGATTCAGAAGTAGAAATGCTTAACCGAATCTATGAAAAGTTTAAGAGTTTCGGCTCCGTGGAAATCTCTGATTATTCCCATAAAGAGAAGGGGTACAATGCTACAAAGACGGGACAGATTATATCCTATGCATATGCGATGGATATTCAGCTGAATTAACCATAGAGCGCAAGTATAGCGGCCCTCCGGTGATGAATCGGCAGGCCGCTATTTTCATGTCAGTCTTTTTTATAAAAACATGTCTCGTAGCCGTCGGCGCGGAGCAGGATGTCCGGCATCCAGTCCGGAGATCTTCCCATCTGTTTGCAGATGACATTCAGATCAACAGCAGGGCTGCATTCGATGATAAGCTCATCATGAACGTGACCGACGATGAAGCAGTGCCGGAGAGTCTTCATGGCGTAGCAGAGGATGTCGCGGCTGACGGCCTGGACGATATTCTCCACGAACTTTGGACCGTAGGATTCGATACGTTCCCACTTTTTTGTGGAACCGACTCCTTCATAGGTTACAGATTCGCCGCCATACTGGTTTTCTCCGATGCGGGGCTTCACGTAGGAGAGCATACGACCTGACGGGAGCTTGATGAAGAGCATGCCGCTTTTATAGAAGAAGCGGATCCCACGTACTTCAGTCTGGATGCGTTGCGTTATGGTGGTTTTGACAGCGCGGTCGATGTCCCACCAAAAGGCTGTGATCATCGGGTTGGAGTTTCGCCAGGAATTGACCAACGGCTGTAGTTCTTCTTCGGTCAGCCCCATTTCCAAGGCTCCCATTGATTTTAGCGCACCGACGCTGCCGCCGTAACCGAGAGCCAATTCTGCGATTTTGCCTTTCTGACGGAGATGACCGTTGATACCGTGCTTTTCAACCGGGATGCCGAACATCTGGCTGGCAGAAGCACAGTAGATATCTTTTCCTTCTGCAAATACCTTGGAACGCCAGGTCTCACCGGCAAGGTAGGCCAGCACTCTGGCTTCGATGGCGGAGAAGTCGCTGACGATGAACTTATATCCGGGACGGGGCACGAAGGCTGTTCGGATCAGCTGTGACAGTGTGTCCGGGATATCATCATAGAGCAGCTGTAGGGTATCGTAATCGCCGGCTTTCACAATGGTTCTGGCCTCTGCGAGATCCGGCATGTGGTTCTGCGGAAGGTTCTGTAACTGGATCAGTCTGCCTGCCCATCTGCCGGAGCGGTTGGCTCCATAGAACTGAAACATACCGTGGGCTCTGCCGTCCTTGCAGACAGCATTCTGCATAGCCTGATATTTCTTTACAGAGGATTTTGCAAGCTGCAGGCGGAGCCGGAGCGCTTCTTCCACCTGACCGTTGGTATCATCGATCAGCTTTGTCACATCTTTCTTTCCGAGGGATTCTGCTTCCACGCCATTCTCAGAGAGCCAGGCCTTTATCTGAACCACACTGTTCGGATTCTCTACGCCGGTGATATCTTGCATGGTTTCGGAGAGGGTAGCTTTGGACCGTTCATCAAAGGTGATAGCGTTTTCCACCACATCCATATCCAGAGCGATGCCTCTGTCGTTGATCTCCTGATCAAGATGATATTCATCCCAGATGAAGTCTGGGACAGAGTATTTCGACAGGCGCTTCTGTATCGCCATTTCTACTTCCACATCGCGTTTGTTATAGGATTTGAAGAGTGACCACTTCTCCGGATCATGTTCCGGAAGGTTCCGGGTGCGTCCGCCATTGCTTTTGGTTGGCTTGCAGGGGCTGCAGAAGTAGCGGATCAGGTCTTTGCCTTCCTTCAGCTTCTGATCCTGCAGCTTTAGGACGGCCCCGACACCTTCCAGAGAGAGTGGCAGTCCCATATAGGCTGACCAGATCATGGTACATTTCCAGGATGCCGGATCCAGATACTGGCCGGCAGGATCTTCTGGGATACTGTAACCGGCGAAGTATTCCGGATGATGCTTCTTCAGCCAGTTGGAGAGACAGATGCGTTCAAAGGAAGCGTTGAAAGCCCACTTGGTTACATTCTCATCAGATAATGCTGCAAGGATCTCTTCCGGGATAGTGTCACCGCAGGCAAGATCATATACCTTGGCGGGTCCGCCATCCACTGAGACTCCGAAGAGCAGTATCTCAAATTCATCAGACTCAGCGTACTTGTAAGCTCCGCATTTGGTGATATTCACGTCGCTGTAAGTCTCTAAGTCGATTGACATTTCTTTCATCATCATTGTCCTTTCCATGAAAAGAGAAGCGGCAGATCATACCTGCCGCCTCCCGTCTGCTTAACGTCTGTCTTCCAGCATTTTCTGGTATCTGAGCTCTGCTTCCTTGCGTTCCAGCTCATCCTTTGCCTTCTTGCGTTCATATTCTTCCTTGTCCTGCTGCTTGATCTGAAGCATAAAGCGGATGCCGTAGATAACGCCGATCAGGAAAGCCAGGATAAGGCCGCAGCTGAAGATGTTACCGATAAGAGTTACTACACTGTTTGCAAATTCCATGATTATTACCTCATTCTTTCTTTAGATTGTCGCAGGCAGCGGCGGCATTGCCGCCACCTGCATTGGTTGTCAGGTTAGTCGAGGAAATCATCCTCATCGTCTGCCGTTGCAAAGTCATCCTCAGCTCTGGACTTGCCGCCGAGAGGTTCACCGTCGCGGATCTTCTGAAGGTTGTTCAGACCGCAGGCGATACCCTTGTTGCCGTTGCTGTTGAAGGCGTACAGGTTGATGCTGGCTCTGCCGTACACGCCGGAGTAGACTGCAGAACGTTCCAGGATCGGCTGTCTGTCCGCATCCACGATGCCGGGAGCTGTTGCGCTGTTGGCGTTGATGAAGTAGGCGTTCTTGTAAGCTTCATCATCCGGTCTCTCCAGATCGCCGTCACGGAGGGGTGTCTTGATAGCGGAGAGGGCAGGAACGGACTTGCCATTGCCTTTCAGCTTGCTCTGGCCTTCCTCATAAGCTGCCTGAATGGCTGCTTTGATCTTTGCTACCGTAGCGGTATCGGACTTCGGAATGATGAGCGATACACTGTACTTCGGAGCGCCGCCGTTGATGCTCTTCGGATCCCAGACATTCGCATAGCTCCATCTGGTATTTACGCCTGTGATTACCTTTGTCGGAATTGTTACTTTGTTTGCCATGATTTTTTCCTCCTTATTCTTCGCTAAAATCATCTTTGGCTGTGTTCAGTGCCGGTCTTTTGTCTGACTCTGGCACAAGTGTCGGTTTTCCCTGTGGCTTTGTGATGAAGCCGGACAGGAGTTCGTTGAACATCTTCTTACCGAGAAGAGAAGTCATTGCTGTGATTCCCAGAAGCTTCTTTTCATAAGGATCGAAGCCGGCTGCTTCCACCGTGGCTGCGACTGCATTTTCATCGGAGTATTTGCGGTTCGATTTTCCTTCTACGACTTTGAAGCCGGGATACTCTACGCCGCTGAGTGCCTGCTGGAGTGCGTATTCTTTGATGTCATTTGCCCAGGCGACCAGATCGTCGATCCGGGGAAGGATGGCAGCGATCTCTGCTTCATCCAGGTTGGGCGGCATCTCGAAGTCATACTGTGCGAGTTCCAGGTTGTGTTCGGCACGCTTGCGGCAGGTCGCTTTTGCTTTGCAGAACTGGCAGTGGTCTCCGGCGTTGAATTCGCCTTCACCGTTGTAGGCCAGAGCTGCGGTGGGCTTTAAGATTTCCTCAGCCCATTTCATCAGATTGTCTCTGCTGATCTCATAGGTACTGATGTTGTCCCGGCGGGGCTGGAAGATCGTCATGCGGATGGTCTGGATGCTGTAGAGATATTCGTATGTATCCAGAGCACCTAAGGCGTAGCACATCATCTGCGGATTTTCTTCGGCATCCACCAGGACACCGAGACCGTATTTGAAATCGATGATATGCAGCACATCGTCCGCGATGATTACGCAGTCGCCGGTTCCGAAGCCTTCCGGTACCCACTTGGAGAAGTCCAGCTTTTCTTCGATCAGGATCAGCGGGTCGGAGCAGTGTGTCTTTGCTTCTTCAATCTGCTCTGCGACGTAGGCTGCATACTGATCGGTACAGTCGTCCATCTCCGTATCGAACCAGGTCAGGTTCTCTATCGGATCTTCAGGATTCCTTCCCAGAAGCTTCTCCACCTTGTATTCGCAGAGGGCGTGTGCATCGGTTCCCTGCTGGGCGTAAGGACTGCCGCTATCATTGATACCGGCACACAGCTTTGCGCTGGGCGGGCAGGCGAGCCATCTGTGGCTTGCGGAGGCGGAAAGATACGCATGCTTAGGCATCAGTTAATCCTTCCACCTCTTTGACAAGTGCCGCATAGTCCTTCGGATCCACATTGGTAAGGCTGCCTCCGTTGCCGTACTTCTGAACGATCGCTTTGACATCTGCCTTGAAGCGGCCTTCTGCTTCATTTGCTTTCTTTGCGAGGATCCCTCTGACTTCTTCCTTGGAATACTGCTTGTCGGCAGGTGCTTCCGCAGGAGCGGGATCCTGTTTCTTTGCCTTCTTCTCAGGCTTTGCCGGGGCTGCTTCTTCGGTTCCGGAATAGAATTCCTTCAAAGCTCTGCTGGTCTCTGCCAGGGTTTCTCCGCAGCTGATCAGGTTGTCGATCATGGCGGAGAGTTCACTCATTTTGCTCATGTTGGCTTTCTCCCTTCTGTTCATTCTGTAGTTTTCTTGCGAGCCGCTTGGCTACGACGCTGATGGCGATCAGAACATCGATGAGTTCTTCGTCCGTTCCGTCGAGTCCGGCGGTTTTTTCAATGGATTCTTTCTGCATCTGCAGCACCTCTCTTTCCGAAAGGGTTCTCCCTTTCCAGCTATGTAAGGACAGTTGCCTGGGATTTGACCGGAATGATTTTTGCCTTTTTCGTTGTCCGGTTTTCCTTCCCTGCTATGTATGGACAGTTCGATGTGAAATGACCGGATGAAAAAGGGGACTTGTTTTCGCCTATAAAAAGGAAGCAAAAGAAAGTCACCAGAGTATCCGGTCATTTGAAGGAAAACTGTCCTTACCAAGCTGGAAGAAGTATGTCTTCACATTTTTAGAAAGCGAGGTAAAGCGATGCGATTAGTTTTGCAGACGGCCAATGTGGTCTCAGACGCGAAGAACTGCCTGTACCCGAACCGGGTGGAAGCAGGAAACGCAGCGGAGCTGCAGGAAGCCATCAAGAAGGACCATGTGTGCGGTGAATATAAGAAGAACTACCGCAGCAAGGAAAACTTCATCCGTTCCAATGTGGCGGTCATGGACTGTGACAATGATCACTCTGAGGATCCGGAAGAATGGATCACGCCGGCGAAGATGGAAGAGCTGTTCGGGGATTTTTCCTATGCAATAGCGTTCAGCCGCAACCACATGAAGGTGAAGGACGGCAAGTCCGAGAGACCGAGGTTCCATGTTTATTTCCAGATCGAAGAGATTACAGATGAAAAGGTATATGCCGGCCTGAAGATTGCCATCCAGAAGCAGTACACATTTTTCGATGATAATGCGCTGGATGCGGCAAGATTCATCTTCGGTGCGGATACCGGAGAAGTGATCTGGCATGAAGGCTGGATGACGATCGATGAAGAGATCAGTCCGGTCGTGGAGACAGATGGGCCGGAGAAGCAGGAGGGCACGAGCTCCGGCCCGATTCTTCAGGGAAGCCGCAATAACACCATGAGCCGGTTCGCGTCCAGGATCCTTAAGAGGTATGGCGATACGGAAAAGGCTCATGTGGCATTCATGGAACATGCGGAGAAATGCGATCCGCCGCTTCCGGAGGCAGAGCTGAACACCATATGGAACAGTGCCGTGAGGTTCTTCAATAAGAAGATTTCTTCCTCTGACGGGTATGTGCCGCCCGATCAGTACAATGCCGATTTCAGCGATGCGTCCCTGAAGCCGGAGGACTATTCGGATATCGGGCAGGCGAAGGTACTGGTTCAGGAGTACGGCAGTGAGCTCAGGTTCTCAGCGGCTACGGATTATCTCAGATATGACGGCGAACGTTGGGTGGAGGATGTGCAGCTGGCCATCGGAGCCATCGAAGAGTTCCTTGATCTGCAGTTGGTCGATGCTCAGCAGGATAAGGAAGATGCGGAGAAGGCTCTGGTCGATGCCGGAATACCGGAACCGATTGTTAAGAACGGATCGAAAGCTGTGGCCAAGGAAGTCACGCCTGATCAAATGTCGCTTCTGTATGCGCTGATGGCAGCGGAGACTTATCTGAAGTTTGTGCTGAAGAGGCGTGATTACAAGTACATCATTTCTACCGGGAATGCTGCGAAGCCGATGATCGGGATCGACGTGAACGACCTGGACAAGAATGAGTTCCTTATCAATACGCCGGTTGCCACCTATGACCTGAAGAAGGGACTGACCGGGGAGAAGCCGCATGATCCGAGAGATCTGATCACAAAAATCACGACCTGTGCTCCGGGTGAGGAAGGAAAGCAATTGTGGCTGGATGCCCTGAAGCTTTTCTTCTGTAAGGATCAGCAGCTGATCGACTATGTGCAGTTGGTGGTCGGAATGGCGGCGATCGGGAAGGTCTATCAGGAGCACATGATCATTGCCTATGGCGGCGGTGCCAACGGTAAATCGACATTCTGGAACACGATCTTCCGGGTCCTGGGCGATTATGCCGGGAAGCTGTCTGCGGAAGCCCTGACCATGAACTGCAAGAGGAATATCAAGCCGGAGATGGCGGAGCTGAAAGGCCGCAGGCTTATCATTTCTTCCGAGATGGAGGAAGGCATGAGGCTGAATACGGCGACGGTAAAGCAGCTTTGCTCTACGGATGAGATCCAGGCGGAGAAGAAGTATAAGGCTCCGTTCCACTTTGTTCCGTCACATACGCTGGTGCTGTACACGAATCACCTGCCGAAGGTCGGTGCCAATGATGACGGTATCTGGAGAAGGCTGATCGTAATTCCCTTCAATGCGAAGATCACCGGGAAGAATGACATCAAGAATTATGCGGATTACCTGTACGACCACGCCGGTTCCTTCATTATGAGCTGGATCATTGAAGGGGCGAAGAAAGCAGTGGAGATGGATTTCAAGGTGCCGCTGCCGAAGGTCGTGGAGGATGCGATTGAAGCATATCGCGAGGACAACGACTGGATGGGACATTTCCTGGCGGATTGCTGTGACATCGATAAAGATGCTTCGGAGAAGTCCGGGGAACTGTATCAGGCATACAGGGCGTACTGCCTGCAGAATGGTGAATTTACCAGAAGCACAACTGACTTCTATTCAGCGATCGAAAAGGCAGGTTTTGTCAGACGCAAGACACGCTCCGGAATCATGGTTCATGGTCTGAGTCTGAAGGAGGGACAGGACTTCCTGGACTGATGTGCAGGTCATGAAGGTCGATAGAGTAACTATTTTCAGAATGGTGAACTGTCAGAAACGTTGATTTTAAGCCATTGTGCAGGTCGTGAAGGTCTACTACTAAAAGTCCTATAAGAGAGTTTTTTGAAAATGCCTTAAAGGGAGTTTACGGGATGACTTTCACGACCTGCACACCTGAAAACTTTGATGGAGGTTAGCAATGCGTGAAAAAGTCATAGAGCAGAAGCTGGTCGCTGAGGTGAAAAAGCGCGGCGGTATCTGTCCGAAGTGGGTATCCCCAGGATTTGATGGGATGCCCGACCGGATTGTCTTGCTGCCGGGCAGGCACTTCGGACTGGTGGAGGTCAAGGCTCCGGGTGAACGTCCGAGACCGCTGCAGGTTTCACGGCACCGGCTTCTGATGAGATTAGGCTTCCGGGTTTATGTACTGGATGATCCGGAGCAGATTGGAGGGATTCTGGATGAAATACAATCCACATGATTATCAGATATATGCGATCAATTTCATAAAAGAGCATCCCATAGCGGCAATCCTGCTTGACATGGGTATGGGCAAGACCAGTATCGTGCTGGCAGCACTGAATGATCTGATGTTTGACAGCTTCGAGGTGACGAAGGTGCTGATCATCGCGCCGCTTCGTGTGGCAAAGCATACCTGGTCTGCGGAAATACAGAAATGGGATCAGCTGCGTGGGCTTCGATATTCCATAGCGGTCGGTACGGCGGCAGAGAGGATGAAAGCACTTCAGGCAGATGCGGACATTTACATTATCAACAGGGAGAACGTTCCCTGGCTGATTGAGAAAAGCGGAATGCCATTTGACTACGATATGGTGGTGATCGATGAGCTGTCATCCTTCAAGAACTGGCAGGCGAAGAGGTTCAAGGCGCTCATGAAGGTAAGGCCGAGAGTAAAAAGGATTGTGGGCTTGACCGGCACTCCTTCCAGCAATGGATTGATGGATCTCTTTGCAGAATACAAGGTTCTGGATATGGGAGAGAGACTTGGAAGGTTTATCAGCCAGTACAGGGTCGAGTACTTTGTGCCGGATCAGACGAACGGTCCGATTGTTTACAGCTACAGGTTCAGGAAGGGTGCTGATAAGAAAATCTATGACAGGATCTCCGATATCACGATTTCCATGAAGGGAACCGACCACCTGCAGATGCCGGAGCTGGTGAATTCCGAATATCCGGTATATCTGGATGCGGATGAGCGTGAGAAGTATGAGGCGATGGCCAGCGACCTGGTGATCAATCTTCCGGGTGGTGAAGTGACAGCTGCCAATGCAGCGACGCTTTCCGGGAAGCTGACACAGATGGCGAATGGTGCTGTCTATTCCGATGCCGGCGGTATCGAGTTCATTCACGATAAGAAGCTGGATGCTCTGGAGGATATCATCGAGGCGGCAAATGGCAAGAGTATTCTTGTGGCGTATTGGTACAAGCACGATCTCACACGGATTATCGAAAGGTTGGATGCCCTGGGTGTGAATTATGGAAAGCTGGATTCGGATCAGAGCATCGAAGACTGGAATGCAGGAAGACTGGAGGTAGGACTGATACATCCGGCTTCTGCTGGTCACGGACTGAATCTTCAGAGCGGCGGCAATACGTTGGTGTGGTTCGGCATGATCTGGAGTCTGGAGCTTTATCAGCAGACGGTGGCCAGGCTTTGGAGACAGGGTCAGGAATCCGGAACAGTCGTGGTGCAGCATATTATTACAGCTGATTCGATTGATGAGCGAATCATGAAGGCACTTCACGCAAAGGGCAATACGCAGGCCAGACTGATCGATGCCGTGAAAGCGGAGGTAAGTGCCTATGGCAGGAAATAAAAATCTGGCAGAGGATCCGTATGAACGATTGGCGAATACAATCATTCTGCAGGCAGTCGCTGATTACAGGGTGGCACTTAAGAAGATTAAGGCGCATCCGAAGGATCGAAAAGCAATAGATGAGGCTTTGGAGATCGAGCGGTTCTTCCGTTCCGGCTGGTACAGTCAGCTGACAAGCGTTGACGGAGATTATCTGATCAAGAGGCTTCAGGACGAAGTGAGACAATCAGAGTCAATCCGAGGGAGAAAAAATAAATCCAATCGGAGATAGCTTATGAACAGACATCAGCAGGAAGCCAAGAAATATTTATCACAGGCTTTCGGTTTGAACCAGCGGATCGAGAGCAAGCTGGGACAGATCGAAGATCTTCATGATCTGGCCACCAAAGCAACGGTGACATATTCGGATATGCCGAAGAGCCCGAACAGGGATGGCTCCAGAATGGAAGATGCTATTATCAAGATCATTGACCTGGAGAATGAGATCAATCAGGATATGATGAAGCTTGTAGAGCTGAAGAAGGATATTATCCGCAGGATCAAAGCAGTGGAGAGTGCGGAGCTTCAGACAATACTGGAACTGCGGTACCTGTCCTATATGAGATGGGAAGAGATCGCCATTGAGCTGGGGTACGGAATTGACAATGTGTTCCGCCTTCACAGGAATGCCCTGGATGAAATAACGATTCCGGAAACAATACAGTAAAATCAAGTTCGATACAGTAGGCCTATGTGATAATGTTAAACTGGCAAAAGCGAAAGATGAGAGAGCCGTTGCGGAGCAAAATACCGTGGCGGCTTTTTCTATGGGAAAGAAGGTGGAACGATGCCAAGGAAACCGAAGCATCCATGCTCTTATCCCGGATGCCCGAAGCTGACAGACAAAAGATTCTGTGAAGAGCATGAGAAGCTGAGCAACAGTCACTATGAGAAGTACGGCAGAGATAAAGCTGCGAAGAAAAGGTATGGTCGAGCATGGAAGAGGATCCGTGACAAGTATGCTGCGGAGCATCCATTCTGTGAGCTGTGTTTTGAACGTGGAATTATCGTGCCGACTGAAGAGATCCACCACAAGCTGCCTCTGAGTGAAGGTGGTACGCACGATCGTAGTAACCTGATCGCACTGTGCAAGTCGTGTCACTCAACCATACACGCGAAGAGAGGGGACTATTGGGGAAACCATCGCGGGTAGGGGCGGGTGAAATCTCTACAGGTATGGCTCCCAGGGAACGGCGCGGGGGTCACGCGTGCAAAATCGCGAAATGAAAAGTGAAATTTGGAAGGAAGGAGGGCGATGCTCTATGGCTGGAAGAAAGCCAAAGCCTACAGCAGTGAAAAAGCTGGAAGGCAATCCGGGAAAGAGAAAACTGAACACAAAAGAACCGAATCCGGGTAAGGGAATGCCCGATTGTCCTGCATGGTTATTACCGGAAGCGAAGACAGAATGGATCCGGTTATCGGAAAAACTGAACCAGATGGGTGTGCTGACAGAGATCGACCGGTCTGCTTTTGCAGCCTATTGTCAGTCCTACGCCAGATGGAAAGAGGCTCAGGAGCATATCAATTCCGAGGGTGCTACATATGAAACGGAGAACGGAATGCAGAGACCGAATCCGTGGGTTGCGATCTGTAACACGGAGCAGAGACTTATGATGCAGGCGGCATCTGAGTTTGGGCTGACTCCATCTGCCAGATCGAGGATCATGGCGGCATCCGGTGTCGATAAAGATGAAGAAGATGAGATGGAGGCATTACTTGGGGGTGAGGCTTAATGGCGGAGAGAAGACCTGCGGGTTATCCGAAGCTGAAGAATTATAAGCCGTCAAGATTTATGCTTCCGACATCTCATTATGATAAAGCGAAGGCTGACAGGGCAGTAAAGTTCATCGAGAACCTTTGTCATACCAAGGGGAAGTGGGCAGGTAAACGTTTCTGGTTATTGCCTTGGCAGGAACAGTTGATCCGGGATATCTTCGGGATCGTCAAACCTGACGGGTACCGGCAGTTCCGGACAGCTTTTGTGGAAATATGCAAGAAGGTAGGTAAGAGCGAATTGGCAGCAGCCGTCGCTCTTTATCTTTTATACGCAGATAATGAACCATCCGCTGAAGTCTACGGTGCTGCAGCTGACAGGCAGCAGGCCAGTATCGTTTTCGATGTGGCAAGGCAGATGGTGGATATGTCGCCGGCGCTTCTGAAGCGGTCGAAGCTGATGACGGCAACAAAGAGAATAGTAAACTACGGAAATTCAGGATATTACCAGGTGCTCAGTGCAGAGGTCGGGGGTAAGCATGGATTTTCAGTCAGTGGATTGGTATTTGATGAGATCCATACGCAGCCGAACAGGCAGCTGTATGACGTTCTGACAAAGGGATCATCGGATGCCAGACAGAATCCGTTGCATTTCATTATTACCACGGCAGGTACGGACAGACATTCCATTGCTTATGAGCTTCATACGAAGGCAGTGGATATTTTGGAAGGCCGGCGTGTGGATCCGACCTTTTATCCGGTGGTCTACGGACTGAAGGATGATGAGGACTGGGAAGATGAAGCAAACTGGTACAAGGTCAATCCTTCTCTGGGATATACGGTTGATATCGAAAGGCTCAGGGATGCCTACAGGGAGGCAAAACAGAATCCGGCAGACGAAGTGACCTTCAAGTGGCTGAGGCTGAACATGTGGGTTTCAAGTACGGTGGCATGGATACCGGATGCGATATTCATGAAAGGGAATGAAGAGATTGACCTGGCCGCTCTGGAAGGCAGGGACTGTTACGGCGGTCTGGATTTATCCAGTACGGGGGACATCACGGCTCTGGTGCTGATGTTTCCTCCGAGGGATGAGGATGAGAAGTATATCCTGCTTCCGTTCTTCTGGGTACCGGAAGAAACGATACCGCAGAGAGTGAAGGCGGCTTCCGTTCCTTATGACATCTGGGAGCGACAGGGATACCTGTTATCGACTGAGGGAAACGTGATCCACTATGATTTCATTGAGAAGTTCATCAATGATCTGGCGGAGAAATATCACATTGTTGAGATCGCAGTGGACAGGTGGAATGCCACACAGATGATCCAGAACCTGGAAGGTGATGGCTTCACGATGGTTCCATTCGGCCAGGGCTTTGCTTCAATGTCAGGACCGACAAAGGATTTTTATCGTCTGCTCATGGAAGGCCAGATCATTCACGGAGGGCATCCTGTTCTCAGGTGGATGGCCGGTAATGTGGTAGTCGATACGGATCCCGCCGGGAACATAAAGGTTACGAAGGCTAAATCGAAAGAGAAGATCGATGGCATTGTGGCTGCAATCATGGCTCTTGACCGGTGCATCCGCAATCAGACGGAACCGCAGGGGAGTGTTTATGATGAGCGCGGATTACTTGTATTTTGACGAAGGAGGGAACGGCGATGGGAATACTGAGCGGTTTATTTCGGAGCAGGGATAAGCCCACGGACAGGACGGCAGGAAGCAGCTACAGCTTCTTTCTGGGAGGTACTGCGAGCGGCAAGTACGTTACCGAGAGATCTGCAATGCAGATGACGGCGGTGTATTGCTGCGTGAGGATCCTGTCGGAGGCGGTGGCGAGCCTGCCATTACAATTTTACAGATATACCGATGATGGCGGTAAGGAGAAAGCGGTGGAACATCCGCTTTATTTTTTGCTCCATGATGAGCCTAATCCTGAGATGACTTCATTCATCTTCCGGGAGACTCTGATGACACACTTGCTTTTGTGGGGAAATGCGTATTCGCAGATCATCCGCAATGGCAAGGGTGAAGTCGTGGCTCTGTATCCGTTGATGCCAGACCGGATGAAGGTGGATCGTGATGAGCACGGAAGGCTCTATTACGAATACACGGTCTATGATTCGGATGATGTGGACGGCAGGAAGGGCACCAATAAGGTCGGAAGGACGGTAAGGCTTCAGCCTCATGATGTGCTGCACATTCCGGGATTAGGGTTCGATGGTCTGGTTGGATATTCGCCGATTGCGATGGCGAAGAACGCGATCGGGCTGGCAATCGCTACCGAAGAGTATGGTAGCAAGTTCTTTGCGAACGGTGCGGCTCCTTCCGGTGTCCTGGAGCATCCGGGAACCATCAAGGATCCGAGTAAGGTGAGGGAAAGCTGGCAGGCAACTTTCGGCGGTTCAGGGAACGCGAATAAGATAGCAGTCCTTGAAGAAGGCATGAAGTACACGCCTATCAGTATCAGCCCTGAGCAGGCTCAGTTCCTGGAGACAAGGAAGTTCCAGATCGATGAGATCGCGAGGATCTTCCGTGTGCCGCCTCATATGATCGGTGACTTGGAGAAGTCTAGCTTCAACAACATTGAGCAGCAGTCACTGGAGTTTGTTAAGTACACGTTGGATCCCTGGGTGAGCCGTTGGGAGCAGGCAATGGTGAGAGCTTTGCTGACTCCGGATGAGAAGAAGAAATACTTCTTCAAGTTCAATGTGGACGGTTTGCTCCGAGGTGATTATCAGAGCAGGATGAACGGCTACGCAACAGCCAGGCAGAACGGCTGGATGTCCGCCAATGATATTCGAGAGCTGGAGAACCTGGACAGGATCCCTGCGGAACAGGGCGGAGATCTGTACCTGATCAATGGAAATATGACGAAGCTGGAGGATGCCGGGATATTTGCGGCAGGCAACAACGGAAAGGAGGAAGGAGATTCCGATGAAGAAGTTTTGGAACTGGAAAAGCAGGAAGATCAGAGACCAGGCTTCAGGCGAAGAGGTCAATGAGAGAGTGCTTTTTCTGAATGGAACCATAGCGGAAGAGAGCTGGTTTGACGATGATGTCACACCGGCTCTTTTTAGAGAAGAGCTGAATGCCGGAACGGGTAACATCATGGTCTGGATCAATAGTCCGGGCGGTGACTGTGTGGCGGCAGCTCAGATCTATAACATGCTGATGGACTATAAGGGCGATGTCACGGTGAAGATCGATGGCATTGCTGCATCGGCGGCAAGCGTGATCGCGATGGCAGGGACGAAGGTGCTCATGAGTCCTGTGAGCATGATGATGATCCACAATCCGGCCACAATCGCTTTTGGTGATACGGCGGAGATGCAGAAGGCAATCAACATGCTGGCTGAAGTGAAGGAATCCATCATGAATGCCTATGAGATCAAGACCGGCATGAGCAGGACGAAGATATCACATCTGATGGATGCGGAAACCTGGATGGACGCGCACAAGGCAGTGGAGCTGGGATTTGCGGATGATGTGCTGCAGAGGACAGATACATCGGAAGCAGATGATCTGGAAACACCTGAGGTGTCGATGCTCTATTCCAGGGCGGCGGTGACTAATTCGCTGATGGATAAGATCGCGGCGAAATGTCACATCAAGGCACCGGACAATGGTGCAGCAACTGAACAGACAACGGATAACGGGCGTTCCTGTGATGAGATCAGGGAACGCCTGAATTTTATCAAGAGATTCATTTAAGGAGGAATCGAGCTATGACTATCAAAGATATGATCGAGAAGAGAGCGAAGGTGTGGGAGACTGCGAAGAACTTTGTGGATACCCACGAGAATGAGAACGGCGTTCTGTCTGCGGAGGATAACGCGACATACAGCCGTATGGAGCAGGAGATCGAGGATCTGACTGCAGCGATCGACCGTCAGCAGAGAGCTGAGGCAAGGGAGGCGGCGCTGAATCAGCCTATCAACACTCCTCTTACTGGAAGACCGGAAAAGCAGGTGGAGGAAAAGACCGGCCGTGCTTCCAATGCGTACAAGGAAGATTTCGGAGCCCATCTCCGTGGTAAGAGACTTGTTCATAACGTCCTTTCCGAGGGTGTGCAGGCAGACGGCGGCTACCTTGTGCCGGAAGAGTTCGAGCGTCAGATCGTGACCGGTCTGGATGAGGCAAACGTGGTGAGGGGTCTTGCGAAGGTCATCACTACCAGCGCTGAGAGAAAGATCCCGGTTGCGGCTACTCACTCTACCGCACAGTGGACGGCGGAGAACGGTGCTTATACAGAGAGCGGTCCTACTTTCGACCAGAAGACCATTGATGCCTTCAAGCTGACTGACCTTGTGAAGGTTTCCATCGAGCTTTTGCAGGATTCCATGTTTGACCTGGAGTCTTACATTGCCGGTGAGTTCGCAAGGGCATTCGGTATTGCTGAGGAAGAGGCTTTCTGTGTCGGTACCGGAACCGGACAGCCTACCGGTATCTTCACTGCGAACGGCGGAACCGTAGGCGTGACTGCGGCAAGCGCAACGGCGATCACGGCGGATGAGCTGATCAACCTGATTTATTCGCTGAAGAGCCCTTACCGCAGAAATGCGAAGTTCCTTATGAACGACGCGACGGTATCCATGATCCGTAAGCTGAAGGACAAGAACGATGCTTATCTCTGGCAGCCTTCCCTTCAGGCAGGTGAGCCTGACAAGCTTCTGGGCTATGACCTTTACACCAGTCCATATGTACCGGTTGCGGCTTCGGGTGCGCTGACTGTAGCATTCGGGGATTTCAAGAATTATTGGATTGCTGACAGATCCGGCAGAACGGTTCAGAGGCTCAATGAGCTCTACAGCACCAACGGCCAGGTCGGCTTTGTTGCGACGGAGCGTGTTGACGGCAAGGTGATCCTTCCGGAAGGTATCCAGCTCCTGAAGATGAAGACAAGCGCCTGATCGTAAGCAGATGTAACTATGAGGCGGTGGGAAGTTCCTGCCGCCTCTGTTTTTAAGGGGTGATTTCTATGACTGTGACTGTGGAAGAGATGAAGAGTTATCTCCGGGTTGATTTCGAGGATGACGATGCTCTGATCGAAAACTTCATATCGGCGGCAAAGAAGCAGTGCATGGATATCCTGCGGACGGACGATGAGGCGGACCTGGATGCGACTCAGAACGGAAAGATCGCTGTGATGTTTACGGTGGCTTATCTGTATGAGCACCGGGAAGAAGCTGACCATCACGCGATGGATCTGACGCTTCGGGCTCTGCTGTTCGGCAGCCGGAAGGAGGGATTCTAATGGATGTGGCAGCTTTGAGATCTAAAGTGACATTCCAGAAGAATGAAACAGTGACCGATAAGTACGGCAATCACAAGAATGCCTGGACGGATTACTATACTTGCTTTGCCACGATCGGCGGTGAAGGGCTGGCCAGTTCCAAGGAAGAGCAGGTTGCCGGGACTACGGTCGAGGATTTTTCCATGACCGTATCTGTCCGGTACTGCCGGAAGGCTGCTGCGATCGATTCCACGCATTTCCGGGTGATGTTTATGGGTGAGATCTACAACATCGTGAACATTGACCATATGAACTTCCGGAAGAAGTCATTGAAGTTCACCTGCAGGAAGGAGCGGCGCTGATGGCACAGACGATAAAGATTGACCAGCTGGCGGATACCGTAATGAAGGGCATGGAGGAATACGCGAAGCTTGCTGCGGAGGACCTGAAGAAGGATGTCCAGAAGGCGGGTAAGACCGTAAAGCAGCAGATCGAAAGCACGGCTCCGAAGAAGACGGGGAAGTATTCCAAGAGCTGGGCAGTGAAGAAAACCAGGGAAACGTCGGATTCCATCCAGATCGTGGTGCATTCCAAACGATACCAGCTGACACATCTTTTGGAGTTTGGCCATGCGAAGCGCGGCGGTGGAAGGACAAGGGCGTTTCCTCATATCGCGCCGGCAGAGCAGGCGGGCATCGAGCAGCTGACAAGGGATATCGAGCGTGACCTGCAGAAAGGCGGTTAGAAATGGAGATATTGCTTTTGTTATTCGTGATCGCTGTCGGATTTACCGTGTTTGGTCTGGTGATCTATCACGGTACCCGGAGGGGCGAGGATTGTCATGGTTATCCCTATAACTGCCCGGTCTGCCGTCATGCTGCAGAATGCATTATCGAGATCGGGAGGAAGAAGGATGACGCATGAAGATGTAATGCAGATGCTGGCCGAAACGGAGATCCCTTTTGCATATGACCATTTCGCAGAGGGGGAAAGTCCTGATCCGCCGTTCATCTGCTTTTTATTTCCGGGTTCGGAGAACTTTGCTGCGGACAACGTGGTCTATATGGAGTTTTCCAACCTGAGCATTGAACTTTATACCGATGAGAAGGATCCGGAACTGGAAGACAGGGTTGAGGCGGTGCTGAATGCCAATGAACTGTTCTGGAACAAATCGGAGGTATGGATTGAATCAGAAAAACTATACGAAGTGCTGTACCAGATGACGGTATAGCGGAAAGAGAGGTTAATTATGCCGAGTACAAACAACAAGGTGAAGTTCGGCCTTAAGAACTGCCATTATGCGAAGGCGACACTTGATCCGGATACCAATGCCGTGACATTTGCTACGCCTGTTGCGATTCCCGGAGCTGTGAATCTGTCCCTGGATCCGGAAGGGGATACCGAGCCGTTCTATGCGGACGATATGGTTTATTACACCACGGTAGCGAATAACGGTTATTCGGGTGATCTGGAGATCGCGTTGATTCCGGACAGCTTCAGGAAAGACATCCTGAAGGAAACGGAAGACAGCAATGGTGTCCTGGTGGAAGATTCCACGGTGGAGCCGGAGCATTTCGCTCTGCTTTTCGAGTTCTCCGGAGACAAGAAAAAGATCAGGCACTGTATGTATTACTGCACTGCCACAAGACCGACCATCGAAGGCAAGACCAATGAGGATTCCAAGGAAGTCCAGACGGAATCGCTGGAGATCACGGCAACGCCGCTTCCGAGCGGTCTTGTGAAGGTGAAGACCGGAGCGAACACAACGGATGAGGTCTACAACGGCTGGTATTCTGCTGTTTATCAGTCTCCGACAACGGAACCGACTGAGCAGGGACAGGGTTAAGACTATGGGGCAGGGCTTTGGCTCTGCCCTTAATCGTGATTGGAGGATTTAATCATGGCACTTACAAAGACAGTGAATATTGATGGCAAGGATGTGACCTTCAGGGCTTCCGCTGCCATTCCAAGAATATACAGGAACAAGTTCCACAGAGATATTTACAAGGATCTTCATGACCTGCAGAAGAGCATTGATGAAAACGATCCGGAAAACTCCGCATTGGATTCTTTTTCGCTTGAGCTGTTCGAGGACATCAGCTACATCATGGCGAAGCATGCGGATCCGCAGGGCGTTCCGGATACTCCGGATGAATGGCTTGACCAGTTTGGGACATTCTCCATTTATCAGGTGCTGCCGGAGATCATTGAGCTTTGGGGGCTGAATGTGCAGACGCAGGTGGAGAGTAAAAAAAACTTCGAGCGACTGACCGGGAAATGACAACGCCGCTCTTACTCCTAAGGGCGGTGCAGCTTGGTGTGCAGATCGGGGAGATGGATCTTCTGACTATCGGAACCATCAACGATATGTACACGGAAATGCAGAATGATGAGAACCAGGGATCATACAGCACTCTGGCATCTCAGGATGATATGAATCGATTCTAGAAGGGATAATCGCACCTTGTTGTGACTATTGAAATTACAACGAAAATGATTTAAGATAGAGTCGATGGAGGTGTCAGAATGCAGATTTCAAGCAGATTTACAATAGCGGTTCATGTGCTTATAGCAATTGAAACATTTAAGAATGACCATAAAATCACCAGTGAATTTCTTGCGTCCAGCGCAAATGTAAATCCGACGGTAATCAGAAGACTCTTGCAGCAGCTGAAGAAGGCGGAGATTGTAACAGTGAAGCGGGGAAGCGGCGGTGCCGATATAGAGAAATCCTTGACGGAGATAACGCTTCTGGATGTTTACAATGCCGTGGAGCCTGTCGAAAATGGACAGTTGTTTCATTTCCATGAGAATCCGAATGAGTTATGCCCTGTGGGACGAAACATTCACAGGATCATGGATCACAGGCTTGAAGAAATACAGAATGCCATGGAAGATAAAATGCGGCGAATAACCATAGCTGATGTAATGGCGGATGCGAACAAGCTTATAGAATCTTAAAAAGTTTTGTTGTAACACTTGACATCACAACATGGCGGTGGTACACTTCCGTTGTATCAATCAATATCACAACAAATGGAGGTATCAGAAATGTCTAACTATAGTAAGGTAAGTGTTGCAAACGATCCGAGAACTGAACTTCATGATCAGCTGGGACTTACAGGGGCTGAGATCAGCATCAACCATCTTCCGGCAGGTGCGAGTGTTCCTTTTGTTCATTATCATAAGACCAATGAAGAGATTTACATCATTCTTTCCGGCAAGGGAAAAGCGGTAGTTGACGGTGAGGATATAGAGCTTTCTGCCGGTGATATCGTGCGTATTGCGCCGGATGGGAAAAGACAGTTCTTCGCGGCAGATGATTCTGAGATCAGCTATGCCTGTATCCAGGTGAAGGCAGGTTCTCTTGAAGCGTATACCGCCGACGATGCAGTAATCGAGTAAGTATGAGTTTTAAAGTTGTGGGCATTTCTGCAAGCAGATGTCCATAACTTTTTATGTGGAGAGCTATGAGTGTTTGTATAAAAGACAATATCCAGAATATGAACCTTGTCATCGGCTGCACGGTAGGCTGCGATTATTGCTATGCACGGAATAATGTGAAGCGGTGGCATACGATACCGGATTTCAGTAAGCCTGAATTTTTTGAAGGCAAGCTTAAAATGATGGACAAGGCAAGACCGCAGAATTTCCTTCTGACCGGTATGAGTGATCTTGCGGGATGGAAAGAAGAATGGCGAGAAGAGGTGTTTGAAAAGATCCGGAAAAATCCGCAGCATCAGTTTTTATTTCTGTCGAAAAGGCCTGATCTCCTGGATTTTGAAACGGATCTTGAAAACGCCTGGTTTGGGGTGACGGTTACCAGAAGATCAGAACTCTGGCGCATTGAAGCATTGAGGAATCATGTAAGGGCAAAGCATTATCATGTGACCTTTGAGCCGCTTTTTGATGATCCTGGAGAGGTCGATCTTTCTGGTATTGATTGGATCGTTGTAGGAACCATGACAGGCGCTCAGAGCAGAAAAATCCGTACTGAGCCGGAATGGGCATGGTCGCTTACGGATCAGGCGCATCAAAGGAATATACCTGTTTTTATGAAGGAAGATCTTGAACCGATCATAGGCGATGAAAATATGGTGCAGGAATTTCCTGAAGCATTTGAGAAGGTATTGGAGGTACAGCGGGCATGGAAGAAGTGAGAACGGAAGATATCCTGATAAGGGATGTGGAAACCAAAAATATCATGACAAAGTCAAACCTGCCGGTGGGAGGGTATTCTGTGAATCCGTATGTCGGATGCACGCACGCATGCAAGTATTGTTACGCTTCTTTCATGAAAAGGTTTACAGGACATACGGAAGAGTGGGGAACATTTCTTGATATCAAGCACTGGCCTGAAATCAAGCACCCTGAGAAATATGCCGGACAGCGCGTTGTGATCGGATCCGTGACAGACGGGTATAATCCGCAGGAAAAAGAGTTCGGAAACACAAGGAAACTGCTTGAACAGCTGCGGGGGAGCGGAGCAGATATTCTGATCTGCACAAAATCCGACCTTGTGGTGAGAGATATTGACCTGCTAAAAGAGCTCGGACAGGTAACAGTATCGTGGTCGATCAATACGCTGGACGAGAAGTTCAAGGACGATATGGATGCAGCGGTTTCCATTGAACGAAGGATTGCTGCGATGAAGCAGATATATGACGCCGGTATCAGGACAGTATGCTTTGTATCCCCGGTATTTCCGGGCATTACGGATTTTGAGGCTATCTTTGAACGTGTAAAAGACCAATGTGATCTGTTTTGGCTGGAGAATCTTAATCTGAGAGGCGGATTTAAGAATACCGTTATGGACTATATCGCTGAAGAGTATCCTGATTTAGTGCCGCTCTATGATGAGATTTATAACAAGCATAACAGAAGCTATTTCGAGGCTCTGGAAAACAAAGCCGAGAAACTTGCCGAGAAGTATGATTGCCCGTTTGTGGATAATGAAATGCCTTATGGAAGGGTTCCGCAGGGGCATCCGGTAATCGTGGATTATTTTTATCATGAAGAAATCCGCGGATCCGATAATACAGGAAAAAGAAAGCGCAAATAGCGCGTATAAACAAAGTGAAATGCTTTTGAGAAGAATCGGGAGACCGGTTCTTTTCTTTTACCCAAAATCAGGAAGGAGGGACATGAATGGCTGGACGGATCCAGGGAATCACCGTTGAGATCGGTGGCGATACCACCAAACTACAGACAGCCCTGAAGGGCGTAAATACAGAGATCAGAAATACTCAGAGCCAGCTGCGTGATGTCGATAAGCTCCTGAAACTTGATCCGGGGAACACGGAACTGCTTGCACAGAAGCACAGGCTCCTGGGTGATGCCGTCAAGGAAACGAAGGAAAAGCTGGAGACCTTGAAGACGGCAGCGGAACAGGCTGAGCAGGCACTGAAGGATGGAACGATCACGCAGGAACAGTATGATGGCCTGCAGCGTGAGATCGTTGAGACTGAACAGAAGCTGAAGGCTCTGGAGGAACAGGCAAGACAGTCCGGTACTGCACTTCAGGAGATTGCCGCAAAGGGTGAGAAGCTGAAGACGGTTGGTGACAATGTTACCAATGTCGGAAAGAAGTTCATGCCTGTGACTCTGGGTGTTGTGGGATTAGGTACAGCGGCGGTGAAGACTGCCGCTGATTTTGATACGGCTTTAGCCTGTTCAAAACATTTGCGCATCGTGCAGGT
>UMET01014361.1_pt1 | contig 44900 bp, 48 predicted proteins | sample 1964821 | NCBI WGS metagenome assembly UMET01 (sample SAMEA4836027, study PRJEB28245) | human gut metagenome | biome: gut microbiome; material: fecal sample | place: Denmark | collected 2008
CACGCGAACGCCAAGATCATAAGCCTCTTTTAAGGTTTCCACCGGTTTTGTTTTGCTGACCACGATAAGCGTTACATCGTCTCGTTGGCGGCCGCTGTTTTCGCATGCCTTCACAATCTTCGCCTCTACATCTGCCAGATTTTCCTTTAACATGATAGAATCACTCCTTTTTTTTTCTATTGAAATACAACGTCATTTTCTTTTACAGAGTCACTGTCGAGGGCTATATGGTCATAATTGGCAAGTCCGTAATCATTTCCTTCTTCTACGACATAGTACTCTTCGCTTTCACAAAGGATTTTGATCTGTTTGAATACTGCGTATCCTTTATTGATATTGTATACGCCCTTCAGCTTTTTCTTTTTCTTCAAAGCATATGTATCACTGGAATCAGGCTTGATCAATATCGGAGATTTTATATCCTCAAAAACAGCCGGGTCCAGGTAGACCATACCGGTTTCGTTGTCACGATAATAGACTTCTGCCGTATGGAATACCGCCTGATCCTTTCCTTCATCCACAAGAACCCCCGCAGATTTGCTGTTTCCGCCCTGGGTGAGATAATCTTCCGGTACGATATAAAATTCTTTGGATGTAACAGACGATTTTGGAATCTTAAGTCCTGATTCGTCTTCAAGAATCAGTTCCAGATCAAGATATCGTTCCTGCGCATAGCGGATCATTCCCGCATCAAAGGTAAGGAACCCGAGATTGGCATCTTTAGTATTATAAATCTGAAAAGAAGCCACTGCTGTCTCATTATCTTTGGAAAAACGAACACGAACGCGCTCAATATCTGCCATTTCTTTTGCTGTTTTGTCATTTAATAAAATCACGACATTCCAGATATCATCCGTGATCAGTTTATAGACAGGATCGCCGGCATTCACTTTACGGTTATCTTTAAAATTTTTCTGTTCATAATTTTGCTTTGTGATCATATCTTCCGTGATGTCGCTGAGTGCAATCTGCTCATAACCATCTGCCGAGTATATGACGATCCCATCTTTAGCACTCTTATGTACTTTCAGACGGTCACCTTCCGTCTCAAGCATATCGGTCAATTGTGCCTGCCGGCTTTGATTGGATTTGCTTTCCAGCACAGAAGAAAAATGGTCTTTTAATGTATAAATATCATGGAATTCCTCATCTTTAAAATTTTCGCCGAAGGACTGTACTTTAACTAACAGAGCTTCCTTCTCCTCTGATGTCAAATCCTGTGACTCTTCCTCTCCGTTTGTCTTAAAGTTAAGCTCCTCCGGAGAAACCGTATATACATTTGTCTTTGCACCGACCTTGCTTCCTTCTGTGGCAAAGTAATTCACATATCCGCTTTCTTCCGCGTTGACGATCGTCTCACTGCGTACAACAAGGCCTGTATAGGCGGTATCTTTTAAGATAGAGCCTTCACGAACCTCATAAGCGGAAACATGTCTGTCTGTCAAATATAAAAGCACGAGCACGATCAAATATACAAAGATTGCACCAAATACAATAATTCCGATATTCACATGATTTTTTTTCCGATAAACAGTAATATTTGTTGTTTTTTTAGCAGCCAAAATATAAGCCCCCTATAATAATTTCAATGCGGCACCATTTAAATAGTTAAAACACCTTCCCTGATATGCACCGCGCTCTTTCATAAGTGTTTCTGCCTCTTCTTTCAACTTCCACCAACTGGTCCCCCAGTTACAAAATACGGAGTCTTTTTCAGGAACACGGCTGAATAACCGCTCGACGACAATATTCGGATTTAAATACTCCAGAAATGAAATGAGCCGTTCATAATATTCTTCTTTTGAACATATTGTTATTGTACCATTTTCATAATCCTCACACAACCTTGTGTTTTTGGCAATATAAAGAGAATGTATTTTAACTGCATCTATGCGAAGTGCAGAGAGACACTTGGCGGTTTCTATGCAATCTTCAAGATGGTCATTGGGGAGATTCAGTATCACATGAGCACAGATCTCAAAGCCATATTTTTTAATCTGCAAAACGGCATCCAGAAATTCTGCCAGAGTATGCCCTCTTCCGATTTCCCGGAGTGTATGATAGTTAACAGTCTGAAGTCCAAGCTCTATGGAGATGTTGACATGATACTCCTTCTTGACGCTTAAGAGTTCTTCAAGATAGTCTTCACGAATACAGTCCGGTCTTGTAGACACCGCAATTTCTACAATATCCGGTACGCTGGCAGCTTCTCTGAGAAAACGTAGGAACTGCTCCACAGGCAGAAATGTATTTGTATAATTTTGAAAATATGCAATGAATTTATGAGCATGATATTTTCTTTCAATATGCGCTTTCGTTTCTAAAAGCTGTGTTGTTACCGGAACCGTCTGCTCCATTGCCTCAAAACCGGTTCCGCATCCTGCACAAAAAGCACATCCACGATTTCCATTTTGGCGGTTTGGACAGGTGACCGGGAGATTAACCGGAAGTTTATATACTTTTTCTCCATATTGTTTCTTCAAATATTGTGAATAACTGTTATACATGGAATTCCTTTCATCTATTTCTATAATTTCTGTATAAAAAAGACGGATGTGAGAGATACTATGACCAGCATAAAAAGGAGGCAGTGTTTATATGAAATGGTTCGATAATACAGCGTTGACAATTGTGATCATCGGTGCAATAAACTGGCTGTTGGTCGGTATTTTCCGATTTGATCTGGTTGCTCTTTTATTTGGAAATCTCTCATGGATGTCTCGCATTATCTACACCTTAGTAGGACTATGCGGACTTTATCTGATCAGTTTATACGGGAGAATCCGTTCTACATCGGATATGTAACCATAAGAATAGGGGTATCCTCATAGCGAAGATGCCCCTTTACATATGAGCGAATTTTAATTTAAGATTCCGCCTGATTTTCAGCCGATGCGATTCCCTGAATCAGAGTTGTCATATCCTGATATAGAAGATCCTTGGACTTCGCCCCCATCACAATGGAGATATAGGGTTTCCCATCCTGACTCTCATTTAAAAGAACAAGACAGTTTCCTGCTTTCTTCGTAGTACCTGTTTTCCCGCCGATTATTTTCGCGTGTTCCGGAAGTTCAACGGTTCCCTGTGCATAGTAATTGCTTGCTTCCCATGTAACTTCCCGTTTCGTTCCATCCGCGCCTGTAATCTCTGCTTTATAATCTTTCTTATCTATGATATCTACAAAATCTTTATTTTTGACACACTCATTGAAAATAAGATAAATATCATAAGCAGTTGTATAATGATCGTCATCGTGAAGTCCGCTTGAATTTACAAAATGAGTACCTGTCGCCATAAGTTCGGCAGCTTTTTTATTCATCATTTTTGCAAATTCTTCAACACTTCCGCCAATATATTCTGCAATTGCATTCGCATTATCATTGCCGGAATGAAGCAGAAGTCCGTTTAAAAGCGCCTCGAGCGTAAGCTGATCTCCTCTTTTTAACCCGCATGTCTGCTCATCCGCAGCAAAATCAGACTCGTCCACATTTACAGTGACAACATCCGAGAGATTGCCGTTTTCAAGTGCAACTAATGCAGTCATAATCTTCGTCACACTTGCGGGATAGAGCTTTTCATATACGTTATAACTGTAATCTACGGACGCCCCATCTACATCAAGAAGCGCTGCAGATGTGAGTGTCGTACTGTCGGGAATTTCTGAATTTCCGTCTTTTGACATTGTTCCGTCTTCTAAGTTTTCACCTTCCCTGACCACACACAAATCCGAGGAAAAAAGAGAGCCCTTATAAACTGCCTGATTGTATTGCTGCTGTTCATATTCTGCTACAAGTGTCTCTTTCGCAAAGAGATTTTTAATGATCAAAAATGATGCGACAACACATAACACTAACAGACATAAAATCATTGATCTGAGGATCCGCTTTCTTCTGCGTCTCGCCTGCATCCTTTTTTTTCTGGAATTATTTGTACATCTCACGCCAATCAAGATCTCCTCTGTCTATTGATAATATAATAAGCTCTGCAGTAGCAAGGTTGGTTGCGATTGGAATATTATAGATGTCACACAAGCGAATCACATCATTGACATCCGGCTCTGTTGGCTTTGGAGCATGTGGTTCGCGAAGAAAGATCAGCGCATCCATATCATTCTGAGCGATCTGTGCACCAAGCTGCTGCTGACCGCCAAGACGTCCTGCAAGATATTTATGGATATTCAAATTCGTGACTTCTTCGATCAGCCTTCCTGTTGTGCCGGTAGCAAACAGATTATGCTTACTCAGGATTCCACGATACGCGATACAGAAATTCTGCATCAGCGCTTTCTTTGAATCATGCGCTATTAACCCTATATTCATTGTAAATCACTCCTTATTGATATTTTTTCGGTTGTAATCCAACATTCAATACGAATCCGATACCGATATATAAGCTGACCAGTGAGGTCAGTCCATAACTGACAAACGGAAGCGGCACACCCGTATTGGGAATCAGTCCTGTGGCAACTCCAATATTAATAAAGCTCTGAACTGCAATTAACCCTCCTACCCCGCAGCAAATAATCTTTCCTGCGAGGTTCTGGGCTCGTGCCCCTGTTAAAATACATTGTATCACAATTAGCAGCAACAACGCAATAACTATACAACTTCCCACAAAACCAAGTTCTTCGCCTATAATCGCAAAGATAAAGTCTGTCTGCGGCTCTAAAATGAAGTTTCCGTTTTTTACAGAAGTTGTTGTGTTGTTGTTAAGCCCCTTGCCGGTAAGCTGTCCGGAACCGATCGCCATGACAGAGTTATTCTGCTGATAAGCACCGTCATCCGCATATTTCTCAGGCTCCAGAAAAGATAGAATACGTTTCTGCTGATAATCCTTCAAAAACGGTTGATTCGGCTGTACGGCAATACTTAAAAAGATAACAGCTGTAGGGATTAAGATCAAAAGAACCGTTAAGATAAACCGGTAGCTTAATCCTGCAATATAGATCAAGATACACAGAACAAGCGCTGTACAGATTGTTGTGGACAGATTCGGTTCTGCGATAATAAGCACCAACGGTATTCCGCACAAAACAGCATATTTAAACAAAGTAGCCTTGTCATTCAGATCGTCCTCGTGCTTCATCAGAAAACGCGAAAAAAACAGAATCAACAAAATCTTCGCAAGCTCTGACGGTTGAAAGGTTGTAAATCCAAGATTGATCCATCTGGTAGCACCATTGACTTCTGTTCCGATCACCAGAACAAGCCCAAGGATGAGAACTGCAAATCCGTAAATCAGCCAATAGAAATCCAAAACCCAGACATAATCAATCAACGATACAATGACCATAATGATAAGTCCGGCTACAACACCAAATATTTGCTTTGTCTGGTATATTTCTTTTGCACTTCCCACTACAAAAATACCGAGGATCGACAGCGCCGTTACCAGTGCAACTAATATACAGTTGTAATCTTTTAACCGATATCGTTTCGTAAATCTAAATCTTGATAGTCTCAAATTTCTTCTCCTAAAAAATTGATATATATATGTGTTCTCTCTATTTCTACTTGAAATTCATCTTCTGTAATTTCGATATATTTTGAAATCGTTTCGTATAATTCCCTGCAGATACTTTCATAAGAATCCGGGAGACATTGAACTCTGTCACTTGTAACCAACGCTTTTAAACGGTTTTTCGCAACAGAAACAGAAGATTGTTTTAACATTTCAAGACCCTCCTATTCTTTTCTGAAAAGCCCGGAGAGCTTTGAAAAAATACTGTTTTCTGCTTCCAGATTAAGAAATGGAACTGTTTCTCCCATAATACGTCTGCAAATATTTGTATAGGCTTTTCCTGCCCGGGAGTGAAGACCGATAACCGGTTCCCCCTGATTTGTACCTATGACAACCTGTTCATCATCCGGAATCGCACCGAGAAGGGGGATTGCCAGAATGTCTGTCACATCATCGACAGACATCATATCTCCTCTCTTCACCATATCCATGCGAATACGATTGATCAGTAAGTCGTTGTTTTTTAAGCCGCTTTTTTCTAACAGGCCGATAATACGGTCGGCATCTCTTATAGCCGAGACTTCCGGAGTTGTCACAACAATTGCCCGATCCGCTCCGGCAACTGCATTTTGGAATCCCTGTTCAATTCCTGCCGGACAGTCAAGCAATATGTAATCAAATTCTTCCTTTAGCTCCGATGTGAGTTTTTTCATCTGTCCCGGTGATATAGCTGACTTATCTTTTGTCTGGGCGGATGGAAGAAGATAGAGATTTTCATATCTCTTATCCCGGATCAATGCCTGTTTTAAGCGGCAGCTTCCTTCGATAACATCTACCAGATTATAGACGATCAGATTCTCTAATCCCATTACCACATCCAGATTTCTAAGTCCCAGATCCGTGTCGATCACAACGACTTTATTTCCAAGCTGTGACAGACCGGCTCCTATGTTGGCGGTTGTAGTTGTTTTACCTACACCGCCCTTTCCTGATGTAATTACAATAACCTCACCCATGAATAATGTCCTCCTATAACTCATTTTGTATTGTCTCTTGTGCTTTGTATAGGATTATCCTTTGTTTATGTTTAGTCACCGCCGGATGTGCTTCCAATCTGAGCAGCCTTTCCGGTAATGATTTCTTCTGCCGGCGCTTTGCCGTAATAGTATTTTATAACATCCCTTCCGACTTCAGCAGCGCGTGAAGAGCTGTATCCATTTGCAATACGGATCGCAAACGCCACTTCCGGATTTGCGCTTGGCGCGAAACCAACAAATAAACCGTGGTCAGGATGTGTTTTACTTTGCTGTGCGGTACCGGTCTTTCCGGACAATTCAAGTCCGCTTCGGTTCAGTTCCGAGAAAATATCAGCATTGTGTTCTACCTTAACAACATTTCGCATTCCCGTGTGTACTGCATTCCACGTAGAAGAAGGGATGTCGTCTAATGTGTTTTTGACTTCAGCTTCATATTCTTTTACAGTCTTACCATTCGAGGTAGTTACTTTATCAAGAAGTGTCAGGTCATATACAGTTCCTTTATTGGCAACAGTTGTAATATATCTTGCAAGCTGACTGGTAGTGTAGTTATTGGTACCTTGTCCGATTGAAGAAGGTACGGATGATTCATCTGAAATCTGTGGCTCTGCCTCCGGGATTTCAATTCCGGAAGTTTCAGACAAACCGAACTGAATCGCATACTTCTTCAAAGTATCGGTTCCAAGATCACTGGAATAATATTGTGCTGTTTTGTCCCCATCTGCTGTGTCAGAACCGATATTTGCAATTCCCTGATCCTTAAGGCTCATCCGGTATCCCACTTCATAGAAGAAGTTGTTACAGGAATGTTCAATCGCCTGCGCAACAGTCAGACTGCCGTGTGAATTTGGATAAGCCCAGCACTTCGGATTCGGCTCTACCTTCTTGTAGACGCCGGAACATGGAAGGGTTGACTCAGTGTTGATCACACCTTCTGTAAGACCTGCAATCGCAACCAGCGGCTTGTAGGTAGAACCCGGAGCCGTCTTTTCCTGAGTTGCATTATTATAAAACGGTCTTGCACTGTCTGTAAGCAATTTATTGTAATACTCGGAATCCATTGTATTGGCAAGACGATTGTTATCATATCCCGGATAGGACACACAGGCAAGCACATCTCCGTTAGTCGGATCTGTCATGACAAGAGATCCTGTACTTGGCTCAAGTCCCAACTGTCCCGGTGTAATTTCGAGATTCTCAATTTTATTGCGGATAAAGTCATAAGCGCCCATACTTCCGGCAGCCAGACTGTTATATTCCTCATCTTCTGTATCAAGAACTCCCTGCTCATAGAGCATAAGACAGATTTGATGTCCTGTGATGGAACCCGCTTTGATCATATATTTATAAATCAATTTATCAAAGCTGCTGCTGTCACTGATATAATCTGTAATATAAGCAGTCAGTGCTTCATATACTTCAGAAGAATCCGAATATTTTCCGCTTTCCGGCATGTAGTCCGCAAGCTTTGAGCTGTCAATCCAGTTTTTGGAGATCGCATAATTCAAATAAGTATAAATATTGATTGATTCATCATTATGCCATGCTTTATAAGTTTCGTCATTTGTATCAATGGCATCGGAAGATAATACTTGTGTATTACTTTTCAGCATGTCATTGACGATAAAAGACAGATATGCTTTTACTTCTTTGGAACAATCTTTATAAGCCTTCGCAGACGGATCTGCAAGAATAGATGTCAGGTTTGCCAACACTTCTTCTTTTCGGGCTGAAAATGTATTCCATACGGATTTCTCAGTGTCCTTGGCATCTTCTTCCGAAAAATGTGTCATATCTAAAATATCGTTTGAGAGAAATGCATTATACACATCTCCTATCGGAATGATCACATCACTTGCATCCCCTGCCTTTGTCCGGTCATAGTCCAGTGTATTCTGAATTTTAGACAACAGAATTCCGGCAAGCTCCTGCTCCAATATATGATAAGCCGCCACCTGAAGATCCGCATCAATGGTAAGGTAAAGATCATTTCCGGCTTTTGACTTTTTGCCCTGTACGGTCTCAATGACTTTACCTACATTGTTGACATACAGTTTTACTTCTCCCTTTTCCCCTTTAAGGTAAGAGTCCATTGTCTGCTCAATCCCGGATTTACCAATGGTATCATTCTTGTCGTAGATTTTCTGGTCTTCCTTACTGAGCGCATCGTATTCTTCCACAGAGATCTGACCGGTATATCCGATAATATTGGCAAAACATTTGCTGTCCGCATAACGTCTGAGAGCTTCTTCCTCTACGTTGACACCCTGGAGTGTATCCAGATTCTCCATAACGTCTGCCACTGTTTCATCACTGACATCTTCTGCGATCGTCGTAGCAATGTATTTCTGGAAACTGTTCAGTGACATTGCATAACGGATATTGATAAGCTTCAGAACTTCTTCTTTGCTGTATTTTTTCTGATTAATGCCATAGCCATATTGCTTGTCTGTACAGAGATACTTAATAATCTCATCCGGCGTCTGATTTTTCTGCTCCTCCTTCAATTTGTCAATGGTTGCTTTTCCATACACATCGGCAATAAAACGAAGTCTCTGTGTATCAGATTCCGCAGTGAACATGTATTGATTATCTTTATTCAGAATAATTCCAAAATCATTGATCACCGTGTCACCATTTGATTCCACCATATCGATCACTGTACGGATTACTTTATTTAACTCTTTATTTTTTTGCTCTTTTGAATCATAGTCGCCATTATCTTCAATGGTCACAGAATACGCCAATTCGTTATAAGCCAGAAGCTTTCCGTTTCGATCGTATATATTTCCTCTTGTGCCCTCCACATCTTTGGTCTTTTGAATCTGCAATTTATAGTTCTCTACATATTCCTGACCTTTGACGATCTGAAGATAAAATACACGTTGTATCAGTACCGCGGACATAATGCAAAATACGATAACAGCCACAAACAATCTGGACTTTAGCACTTCCGCAATCCCCGATTTGATACGTTTCCATAAACTAGACAAATCTGCTTGCACTCCTTTGTTCTTCTGCATCCAGCTTCCGATTGATCTGCAGAATGATCTGATACAGAATCAAGGTCGCCAGAATCGTGTATACAAGTTCCGGGATGATGATATGAAGAAGATAGGTTCCAAAATGAAAATCTCCATTTAACATATAGACACCCACATAAGTAATTACACCGTAAGCCAGTTCACTGGCAGCGATCAATGCGATAGGAAGTTTGATATCCTCATCATAGAACAGACGTTTAAACATTCCGTTCACATAACCGATCACCATATAGACCAGCATATAGAAGCCAAGACTTCCGCCCCAGAATAAATCTACAAACAGACCGGAAATAAGGCCTACGGTCATACCGCTTTTCTTGCCGCGCATAAACCCAAAAGATGCAGTTGTAATGATCATCAGGTTCGGGCAGATCGAAGCGAATCTTAACTTATGAAAAACAGTGCTTTCCAAAAGAAAACAGATTAATATGATGAAAAATGTAATCACTTTTCGTTTCATAAGAACTACTCCTCTTTCTTAGCTGCTGACTGGGCAGTCAAGTCATCCTTCGTTGATGTAATGACAAGAACTTCCTGCAGCTTACTAAAATCAACTGCCGGTGTAATGTAACCGGAATAAGTAAGTTTATTTGAATCCAATTCCAATTCACTGATATATCCGATGAAAAGTCCCTGCACAAATCGATCGCTGACATGCGCAGTCACAACCTGCTCTCCCACTTCAATTTCATTTCCGTTATTGGCGAGTTTTTCAAATCTCAGTCTTCCGTCTGCGGCAAGCTTCAGATCTCCGCGGACAATACAAGTGTCTGAAGTAGACAACACCATCGCACTTACATTGCTGGAATCATCGATAATGGAACGAACTCTCGCATAATCCGGTCCAACTTCCGTTACAATACCTGCCAGACCACTGCCTGCCAGAACATTACAGTTTTCTTTGATTCCGTCATTACTGCCTTTATCAATAGTAAAGTCATTGAACCAGTTTGTTCCGTTATTGGAAATGACGTGCGCCCCTACCTTTTGGTAATCGGAATAGTTTTCGTCCAATTTGTAGAGTTCCCGCAAACGCTCCAGCTCATATTGATCTTGACGCAGTCTCGTATTGTCAATCGTTAAGTCATCTACCTTTTTTTGAAGTTCGTCGTTTTTATTCTGCATATCTTCCATCGTTTCAAAGTTACTGGAAACATCACTGATCCACATTCCCATGTAACTGATTCCCTTCTGCATAGGAACGACGGTATAATTGGCAATAAAAGTAAGTGGACCATTTCCTCCGGTAGCATGCTCAATCCCCATCAGGACAACACAGAAGAATGCAATGATCAACAGCCAGTATTTACTTGGAAGCGAAGATTGATTTCTAATTTTCATATTATCTCATCCACCTATAATTATCATCTAACATTGAAAATGCAAGTTTTCTCAATTCCTTGGAATTGATGATCTTTTCAAGTCCATGAACAGCACAGACATCCGGGTCTTTTGCCACAGCGACAGGGAGCCCTGTTGCTTTTTTGATATAAGTATCCAGTCCCGGCATAGCAGCCATTCCACCGGTTAAGAAAATACCGTTCTTATGAATCGCGTTTCTTACTTCCGGCGGTGTCCGATCGATCATAGAATGAATCGCACGGACACATTCCAGCAGCGGATCGCGAAGAGCCGCACGCACCAGAGTATAAGAGATGTTTTTCTGCATCGGTACGCCTGTGATCAGATCTCTTCCGGCTACATTCAAAGAAGCATCGGTTTCTCCGGTAAATACTCCAAATCTTTTGCGCAATACTTCTGCTGTCTGTCTCCCGATCAAAAAGTCATGGCTGTGACGGACTAAAGTAACGATGGATTCATCATAGAGTGTTCCTCCGGTTTTAAGAAGCCGGTTTAGAACAAGACCGCCGCCTGCAATTACAGAGAGCTCCGTTGTCTCTCCGCCAAAGTTCACGATCACCATTCCTTTTGTTTCTGTCACATCAAGACCAAGTCCGATGGCATCCGCAATGGAACGCTCTACAATATTTACCTCTTTTGCTCTCGCTGTAGAGTGGATTACCAGATCAAAGAATGCTTTCTTCTCCACCTCAGTCACATCCGTAGGAACCGCGATTACGTATTCAGCGCCTCGCACAAACTGCCGACCTTCCTTCAACAGATTTTGAAGAAGGAACTGCATGTTGTTGAATCTGGAGATTACTCCTCCTTTCATCGGAAAAATAACCTCGATATTCGCCGGCGCTTTCTGGTACATCTCATAAGCGGTATCCCCTACTGCAAAGATTTCCCGCTGGTCTCTGATCGCAATGACATTTTTCTCTTTCCAGATTGTATCTTTTTTCTTGTCATAGACTTTAATCTCATAAGAACCAAGATCCAGTCCATATGTATTTTTTACCATCTGAACTTATCCTTTCCAAAGCAAATTTTCTTCTTGAAAGCTTACATAACAATTATTCCCAATAATAATATGATCTAACAGCTCAATTCCGATCAAAAGACCGCATTCGCTGATTCTTTTCGTCGTCAAAACATCATCCCTGCTGGGAGTCGGATCTCCGCTCGGATGATTGTGAAGTAAAATCATAGACACTGCTTCTTTTTTCAGCGCCTCCACGAACAATTCTCTTGGCGTGACAAGAGACGCATTCACTGTTCCTTTGGATATGTTCGTCTCATCGATTAATTCCGCCTTGGAATTCAACAGAAGAAGCTTCATCACTTCCTGGTTTCTATGCCGCAGATCTTCCATATAATATTCTGCCACCGATTGGGATGAGGAAAAACGAAGTCTCGGCTCAACAGAAGCTTTCGAAAGCCTCTTTGCCAGTTCCGACAGACAGAGAATCTGTACTGCCTTCACTTTACCTATGCCTTTTAACTTCATCAGACTTTGAAATGAAAACTGATGAATGCCCAGAAGTCCTGCTCCTCCATCTTGATAGAGAAGCCTTTTGGCCAATGCAAGTACATTTTCCCCCTTCGTTCCGGTGCGAAGAAGCACTGCTAGAAGTTCGGCATCACTCAAAGCTTCAGCGCCCTGTTTCAGGCATTTTTCATACGGACGCTCTGCATTTGGAATGTCCTTCATTGTATTCATTCGATTCATCTTAAGTTAAGATTCGCTATACTCCACCTTAAGTTTCTCTCCTTGAAAAACTCAATACATTCTACCATATTTACCAAAAAGTGTATAGAGTTATACCATTAAAATTTTCTTAATACGTAAGCCCTTTGTCGAAAGGAGCATACTTTTGGCTGACAGATTCTGCCACTTTAAGTCCATCCATGGAGGCAGATGTAATACCTCCTGCGTAGCCCGCTCCTTCCCCACAGGGATATAATCCTCTCACCACACTCTGCATGGTTTGATCCCGCAAAATTCTCACCGGAGATGAGGTTCGGCTTTCCACTGCTGACAAAACCGTATCCGGGTCAGCATAGCCTTTCAGCTTCCGGTCAAACATCAGAATCCCCTGTTCCAACGCATCTGCAATTACTTCCGGGAAAATCTGACGGATGTTCGTCCATGTAATGTCCCCTTTTATCTGTGGCAGAATCGCTCCTGCCCCGGAAGAAGCCTTGTTTTGGCAAAAATCACCAAACAATTGTACCGGTATCCTTCCATTTCCAGCATGGTAAGCAGCTTCTTCTAATTTCTGCTGAAACGCGACTCCTGCAAGGATGTCTTCTGTTCCGAAGTCCTCAGGTGTGACGGTGACAATCACTGCACTATTTGCATTTTTGCCGTCCCGTCCGCTGTAGCTCATGCCGTTGACTGCAATGCGTCCCTCCTCGGAAGAGGCATTGACAACATAGCCTCCCGGACACATGCAAAATGTATAGACCCCTCGCCCATTTTCCAGCTTGGCGGTCAATTTGTAGGCAGCCGCCGGAAGAGAGTTCTTTCGAGCGCTTCCATACTGACTTTCGTCGATCATAGTCTGAAGGTGCTCTGCACGCACACCGACCGCGAAGGATTTTGCTTCCATCGGAATCTCTTTTTCGTGAAGCATATGGAAGGTATCACGGGCGCTGTGACCGATTGCAAGTACCGCAAGCTCTGTCGGAATTACGGATATTTCATTCGTATGCGTATCTTGAATCTCCAGAGAAACCAGTGCCTTTTCTCCATCTTTTTCTTCAAAGTTCACAGCGGACACTTTGGTATGGAACCTTACTTCTCCACCGGATTTCTCAATGGAAGCTCGCATGTTTTTTACTACATCTACCAGGATATCTGTTCCGATATGCGGTTTGTTATCATAAAGAATCTGTTCTGGAGCGCCATGCTTTACAAAGACTTCTAACACTTCTCGTCCTCTTCCTTCTTTGTCATGCACAAGCGTATTCAGCTTTCCGTCAGAAAATGTTCCGGCACCGCCTTCCCCAAACTGTACGTTCGAATTGGATTTTAACTTCCCGTTTTTCCAAAAATCTTCTACGTCCTTCACGCGTACGTCAACCGCTTCCCCTCGTTCCAGAAGGAGCGGTCGATATCCCATTTTCGCAAGCGCATATGTACAGAAAAGCCCGGCCGGACCACTTCCTATGATAACCGGACGCTCACGGAGGGACTGCTCGCCGCAAGGTATAATCTTATAATCGGCAATCGGTCCGCGAAAGAGAACGTTTGGATTTTTGATTTTATGTTTCAACGCTTTCTCACGTTTCACTTCTGCTTCCACTGTATATACATAAAAAAGTACCGGCTTTTTTCTTGCGTCCAAAGACCGTTTTAAAATACGAAAAGACAGAAGATCTGTCTTACGTATGCCCAGCACTTTTTTGATTTTTTCTTCTAACTGTTCCTCTGTGTGAGGAATCTGTAATTTCAGTTGACTGATCTGAATCATATATTACTCCAATCTTCCTGCGGCTGTTCCTGCTAAATATCCGCTTGCCCATGCCCATTGCAGATTATAGCCGCCACAGATTCCATCTACATCTAACAATTCTCCGGCAAGATACAGATTCTTACAACAGAGAGATTCCATTGTATCGTGAGAAACTTCGTCAAAACGAATACCGCCTGCACATACCTGTGCCTGTTCAAACCCATTGGTATCTGTGATTACGAATTCCATATTCTTACATGCATGAAGAAGTGCGGAAAAAGAAGTCTTTGAAAGTTCCGATACTTTCGTCTGTTCTCTGATGCCTGCATATCTGAGAATACAGGGAATTAACTTCTGATTGAATATACCGATAAGAAACTTCGACATGGTAAGCATTTGCCGCTGTTCCATTCTCTTTGTCAAGAAGCCGCACAGCTCCTTTTGATCCATCTGCGGGATCAGATCCAGATGGACAACTGCATTTTTATGATAATAAAGCGCTTTTGCCGCACAGCGGCTAATCTGAAAGATCGGGATTCCCGAAAGACCGTAAGCGGTAATCTGAACTTCCCCTCGATCTTTTGCTATATAGGTTCCATCTTCATAGAAAGACACTTCTGCATCTGTTCTTACGCCGACAGCCGCTTTCAGCGCAAAACGGTCTACTTTCAGCTGCACAAGAGCCGGTACCACCGGAACCATATGGTGCCCCATAGATTTTGCAAGGTCATACCCGCTTCCATCGGAGCCCAGCGCCGGCGCTGCCTTTCCGCCACATGCCAGAATCACTGCATCCGCCTCGTATTTTTTCCCGTCCGTGAAAATAAGAAATCCTTTTTTTGTTTTCTTTAATCCGGTCACATATACATTCGTCTCTACTTCAACGCCTGCCTGCTGAAGTCTCGTCCTGAGTACACTTACGATTGATGACGCCTGATCAGAACGCGGATAGTAATAGCCGTTTCGGTCCTTGGGAAGAATACCAAGATCAGAGAATACATCCAGTGTTTCAGTTGTTCCGAATTGCTGCAGCACTTCCTCAATCCCGTTTGGAGTATCCGAGAAAAAGCAGTTCGCATTCATTACCTGATTGGTGAAATTACATCGTCCGTTCCCGGTAGACAAAATTTTCTTTCCCGGCAGATCTTTGCGTTCAAGGATACGAATCTGAGCCGCGGGATTTTCTTTTGCTGCAGCTATGGCTGCCATCATTCCGGAAGCTCCGCCTCCTACGATCACGATTTTTTTCATAGTGCCTCCTTTATAGTTCTTAGAGCTGTATGATCTCTGCACGAACCAAATGCTCCAGAGACATTAAGATACCAAGCTTGGCGTGCGGCCATGTCAGTCCACCCTGGAAATAAACTGCATAAGGCTCTTTGATCGGGCCGTCTGCTGAGAGCTCGATAGAGGAACCCTGAACAAAGGCTCCGGCAGCCATGATCACATCACTGTCATATCCCGGCATTGCCCATGGCTCCGGATACACATAAGAATCTACCGGCGCTGCCGCCTGAATCCCACGACAGAAAGCAATGACACCCTCCGGGGTTCCGAATTCTACTGCCTGTATAATATCGTGCCGGCTCTCCGTCCCGGTCGGAACGACTTTATAGCCTAGACGATCGTAAATATTTGCCGCAAGGATGGCTCCCTTTAAAGCACTTGCCACAACGGTTGGCGCAAGAAAGAGCCCCTGATAAAAGGACTGCATAACGCCAAGAGATGCCCCCACTTCTCTTCCCAGTCCCGGAGATGTCAGACGGTAACCACATGCTTCGATCAAATCTTCTCTTCCGGCGATATATCCGCCAATCGGAGCAAGTCCGCCGCCCGGATTCTTAATCAGAGATCCGACAACCATATCAGCTCCCACATCACTTGGTTCCTGATCTTCTACAAATTCTCCATAGCAGTTATCGACCATGCAGATAATCTCCGGCTTAATTTCCTTCACGAATCGAATTACCTCTCCGATCTGTGCGACGGAAAAGCTCGGTCTTGTCTGGTAGCCTTTGGATCTTTGAATCGCAACCATTTTTGTTTTCTCATTGATAGCCGTCTTAATCTTCTCAAAGTCAAAGCTTCCATCTTCCAAAAGATCTACCTGACGATAGGAAACTCCGTATTCTGCCAGAGAACCGTTGGACGGACGGATACCTATGACTTCTTCTAACGTGTCATAAGGCTTTCCGTTTACAGACAACAGTTCATCTCCCGGTCTGAGATTCGCTCCCAGCGCAAGCGCAAGCGCATGAGTTCCGCAAGTCACCTGTGGACGGACAAGAGCGCTTTCTGTATGAAAAACAGAGGCATATACTTTCTCTAACGTGTCACGTCCATAATCGTCGTATCCATAACCGCTGACAAAGTTAAAGCATTCCGCATTGACACGGTTTTCCTGCATTGCGCGAATGACCTTTAACTGGTTGTATTCTGCCATTTTATCAATAGCTTCAAATCTCTCTTTTAACTGTGCTTCTATCTCTTCTCCAAAACGGTAAACGGAAGGACGAATCCCCATTTCCCGATATAATTCCATAACATCTGTCATGTTTTAGTTCCTCTCTTTTCTTATCGTTTTAAAATGCATCCATGATCTTAGTCTTAAGCTGCGCGCAACGTGCGTCAAACTCCGGATTCAGAGATGGTATTTCACGTACTACGTCTGCTGCTGCATTTAATTTACGCATATCGTAAAGCAGCGCCGCCCGGTTTAAATCATACCATGCCTGCTCCCCATCCGTTCGGATCAGCTTCTCTAATGCCAACAATTGCTTGTATGTTGCTTCCGGGTTCTTGCTCACCGCATAAATCTCCATCAGCGTATTCATTTTTTTTAAAAATTTAGAACCACCAAATAATCTTCGAAACATCTTCCATTTCCTCCCCAGCTGTCACAGCCAAATCTATCTTATCCCTTTTAACTGTGTAAGCATTGTATCTAAAATTTTCTTTTCATCGTAATTATGTTCTTTTTTATCGATCCAGATCACATCACGCTCCCTCTTAAACCATGTGATCTGTCGCTTTGCAAAATGTCTGGTATCTCGTTTTAACCGATATACGGCTTCCTCCAACGTGCAAGTTCCTTCCAGATATTCCAGAATTTCCTTATATCCAAGTCCCTGCATGGATACCATGTCCTTCGTACATCCGCGCGCCTTTAATGCACGGACTTCCTCTACAAGCCCCTGAGCCAGCATTTCATCTACCCGCGCATTGATTCTCTCATATAGATGAGAACGCTCATCATTTAATACAAAATATCGGAACTCATACGGAGAAACTTTTTGACGTTCTTTCTCATTATGCTCCGATATGGGCATCCCTGTCTGCTCATAAAATTCAATTGCACGAATCACCCGTTTTACATTATGCGCATGTATTTCTTCTGCTGACTTTGGATCTACCAGAGCAAGCCGGTCATGAAGCGCTTCTGCTCCATGTTCTTGTGCATACTGCTCCAGTTCTTCCCTTAGTGCATCATCCTGCTCGCTTTCTTCAAAATTAATGTCATAGAGAAGCGCCTGAATATAAAATCCGGTGCCGCCTGCGATAATCGGAATATGACCGGCAGCATAGATCTCTTTCATTGCCTCTTTCGCCATTTGCTGAAAACGCACAACATGAAATTCTTCTTCCGGGTCAAGTACGTCAATCAAATGATGCCTGACCCCATCCATTTCTTCTTTTTTTATTTTCGCGGACCCAATGTCCATATGTCGATATACCTGCATAGAATCCGCCGAAATAATCTCGCCGCCGATTGCATGTGCAAGTCCGATAGACGCTTTTGTTTTTCCGACCGCAGTAGGCCCTGTCAGTACCACTAATGGCTGTTTTCCCATTTTATACAATCCTCTTAAATTTTTTCTCTAATTCTCGCTTGGACATAGAAATAATTGTCGGTCTTCCATGCGGACAATGATATGGGTTATCCAGCTTCAGAAGTTCTCCGATCAGTGCGTCTACTTCCTGTGCGGACAGACGCATATTTCCTTTCACTGCCGCCTTGCAGGACATGGAGGCAATTTTCTCGTCAAGCAGTTCCGACGATTGCCTGCGATGTACTTCTTCTGACAACGAATCGATCATTTCCATGAGCAGCTCTTTTTTTGCAATGCTGAATAAATTCGCCGGAACACTGCGCACAGCATAGGAATCTTGACCGAATTCTTCGAATTCAAAACCAATTCTTGTAAATTGATCCATATAAGCACGAAGAAGCTGCGCCTCCTGCATAGTCAGATTGAGAATTACCGGAGGGCTGATCATTTGAGAGGTAAACTCCCGTGTCTTCATTTCCTTGAGTGTCTTCTCATAGAGAACCCGTTCATGCGCAGCATGCTGATCGATAATATATAAGCTATTATCGAATTCTACCAGCCAATAGGTATCAAACACCTGTCCGATGATCTTGTAGTTTGCCCGCTTTTCCTTATCCAGAAGCTTTCCGTCAAAGAGAGTCATTTGCTCCGGAGATTGCTTTGCTCGATAAGAAGCAGCAGCCTCTTTTACGCGGTCTACCTGCACCTGCGGCTTGAAGATTTCTGATTTTCCTTTCACTTCTGCAGAAGAATTTTGCTGATGATAGGACATTACCCTCTTTTTCATCTGCTCCATGAAATAATCAAGATCCCGTTCACCTGATGCTTTTTCCGGCTGTACTTTTGCAGACCTGTTCACCTCAGGCTGTATCACTTCTTTTGACCGTGCCACTGGTTCAGGTTTTACCTGCGCTTTCGGTACGGCTTTCGGCACATCAATTGTGACTTCCGGAATCAGTTCCTTCTCATGGAGCGCCTGATCCACAGCTTCATAGATGCTGTTATAAACCATTTGCTGATTATGAAATCTGACTTCCATTTTGGTTGGATGCACATTGACATCAACGTCTTCACCGACGACTTCGATATGTAATACCGTAAATGGATATTTGTGCTGCATCGTGAAGTCCTTATAAGCGTCTTCGATGGCTTTGTATATAATGGAACTCTTAACATATCTTCCGTTAATAAAGTAAGTTTCAAAGTTCCGGTTTCCTCTGGATATCAACGGTGCCCCGATATAACCGGTAATACGAATGCCGTTCTTTTCATATGTTACATTTATAAGATTTGCCGCAATCTCTCTCCCGTAAATATGATAAATCACGTCTCTTAAATTTCCATTTCCTGACGTGTGAAGCTTTGACTGTCCGTTATTAATAAATTGAAAAGATATGTGAGGATGAGACAATGCCATGCGTGTCATGAGATCACTTACATGCCCTGCCTCTGTCATTGCTGTTTTCAGAAATTTTCTTCTCGCAGGGACATTATAAAACAACTGACGCACCAGAAAGGTCGTCCCGTCCGGAGCTCCGATGTCTTCCATCCCCTCTTCTTTGCCACCGGAAATCATATACCGTGTGCCAAAGCTGTCTTCCGGTGTTTTTGTGATCAATTCCACTTGCGAAACGGCCGCAATACTGGACAGTGCCTCTCCGCGGAAACCAAGAGAAGAAATGTGTTCCAGATCCTCAGCATTTCGTATTTTACTGGTCGAATGTCTTAAGAAAGCTCCGGGAACATCTTCTCTGTCTATCCCGCATCCGTTATCTGCAATCCGCATAAAGGAAATGCCGCCTTCCTTAACCTCCACAGTTACAGCCGCCGCTTTGGCATCGATTGCATTTTCGACCAGCTCCTTTACAACAGAAGCGGGACGCTCTACCACTTCTCCTGCCGCAATCTTATCAATCGTCACCTGATCTAATACTTGTATCTTACTCATCTTACCACCTGTTTTTTAACTTGTTCTGCAATTGATATAACGTATTCAGTGCATCGATCGGTGTCAGATTACTTACATCAAGCTCTTTAAGTTCCTTTAATACATCATCATCTTTCACCGTGTCAAATAAAGACATCTGAGCCAAATCCACCTCATCATATTTCTTTGTCTTTACTTTCGGCTCACTGCCATGTGCCGCAATATCTTTGATTCTTGTCGTAATATCAGCATGAACAAGCTCTTCTACGATTTCCTTGGCGCGATCGATCACAGAAGACGGAACGCCGGCAAGTTTTGCTACCTGAATTCCATAACTTTTATCAGCGCCTCCCTTGACAATCTTGCGCAGGAAGATAATGTCGTCGCCTTTTTCTTTGACTGCAATACAATAATTATTTACATTGTCAATCTTGCCTTCCAGCTCTGTCAATTCATGGTAATGTGTTGCAAATAACGTTTTTGCGCCGAGCAGCTTACTGTTGCTGATATGCTCGATGACTGCCCATGCAATACTGAGTCCATCGAAGGTGCTCGTTCCTCGTCCGATCTCGTCAAGGATCAAGAGACTCTTACTCGTTGCATTGCGGAGAATATTTGCCACCTCAGTCATTTCAACCATGAAGGTACTCTGTCCGCTTGCGAGGTCATCCGATGCCCCTACTCGTGTAAAAATACGATCCACAAGACCGATATCCGCAGACGAAGCCGGAACGAACGAGCCAATCTGCGCCATCAGAACAATCAACGCTGTCTGACGCATATAGGTGGATTTTCCCGCCATATTAGGACCGGTAATAATAGAAATCCGTTTCTTCCGGTCATTGAGATACGTGTCATTTGTAATAAACATATCATTCGGAATCATCTTCTCAACCACCGGATGGCGGCCATCTTTAATATCGATCACACCTTTTTCATTGATATGTGGGCGCACATAATTATTCTGTTCTGCCACAAGTGCAAGAGATGTCAGTGTGTCGATCTGCGCCACCGCTCGTGCTGTTTTCTGAATTCTGACTACTTCGTCCGCGATAGCATTTCGCACTTCGCAGTAAATCTGATATTCCAGTGCATACAGCTTATCCTCGGCTCCCAAAATTGTATCTTCCAATTCCTTTAATTCCGGAATAATATACCGTTCCGCGTTGGCAAGTGTCTGCTTTCTTGTATAATAGTCCGGAACCATATTTTTAAAAGAATTGGTCACTTCCAGATAATACCCAAATACTTTGTTATACTTAATTCGAAGGTTTTTAATCCCGGTCTTCTCTCGTTCTTCACTCTCCAATTTTGCCAGCCATTCTTTACCGTCGGATTTGGCATGGCGGAGTCTGTCTACCTCTTCATGGTATCCATCCTTGATAATCCCGCCCTCTTTCATGGCAAGCGGAGGATCGTCCTGAATGGCATGTTCAATAAGGTCACAGATATTTTCCAGTGGGTCCAGCTCTTCATAGAGTTCCTGATTGAGACTGCTCTTCATATCACTTAATATGTATTTAATGTGCGGGAGCATGGACAGGGAACTTTTAAATGCAATCAGATCCCTTGGATTCGCAGACTGATATACAATCTTACTTACGAGACGCTCCAAATCATACACCGGAGAAAGATATTCTCTGATCTCCTCACGATTAATCGCCTGAATCTTCAGTTCTTCTACTGCATCCAGTCGTTTATTAATGCTGTTCTTGTCAATCAGAGGCTGCTCAATGTATTTTCGCAGATTTCTCGCGCCCATTGCAGTCTTTGTCTTATCCAGCACCCACAGAAGAGAACCTCTTTTCTGCTTTTCCCGAAGTGTTTCGCATAATTCCAGATTTCGTCTGGTGGAACTGTCAAGAAGCATGTATTTTCCTGTAGTGTAAGGCGTCAGTCTTGACATGTGCGAAAGGGAAGTCTTCTGTGTTTCTTTTAAATACTGAAGAAGTGCTCCTGCCGCAACCATTCCACAATCATAATCGCCGATTCCAAGTCCTTCCAGTGTCCCGCAGTGGAAATGCTCTTTTAATGTCTTCTCACAGATTACATCATCAAAATACCATGCATCCTGTGCGTATACAGTAATACCCAGTCGATCTTTTAAGTCGTCGATATCCATGCCGCTCATATAAAAAGCCTCATTGCAAATAAGCTCTGAAGGCATGAATTTATATATCTCATCGAATAATTTACTGCTGTTTTCAATCTCTGTTACAAAATAATCTCCGGTAGTCACATCTGCCACTGACACGCCATAGCGATCGGCAATATAGGCAATGCACATGAGATAATTATTTTTTGTCTCATCAAGCGCCTGCGTATCAAGATTGGTTCCCGGAGTGGCAATACGCACAACCTCTCGTTTTACGATTCCTTTTGCAGTTGCAGGATCTTCCACCTGTTCGCAAATAGCAACCTTATATCCTTTTGATACGAGCCGGTTTAAATATCCGTCTACCGAATGATAAGGAACACCACACATAGGTGCGCGTTCCTCAAGTCCGCAGTTTTTCCCGGTTAATGTAATTTCAAGTTCTCTTGACGCAGTCAGTGCATCATCAAAGAACATCTCATAAAAGTCTCCCAGTCTATAAAACAAGATGCAGTCTTTGTACTCTTCTTTTGTCTTCATATATTGCTGCATCATTGGTGTTAACTCAGCCACGTAATATCTCCTCTTCTAATTTCATTTTTACATTTTATTATATCATTTTTTCATTTATAATCAAAGACTTTTTAAAATACATGATACTGTGGTTTTTCCTCGCCGTAGATTCCCCACGCAATATACCCACTCAATATGATTCCGATCGCACACAGACCGGAAAAGATAATAGCAAAAGGCAGGCAGATTTGTCCAAACAGTTGAAAAGGCAGGTCACTGTAATCCCAGACTTCCCAACACAGCCATTTATTTACAATCAGTCCGGTCAGAAATTCCATTGCCGTTACAAAGATCATACAGCGAAGAATCTGACGCCACAGCGGTTCCTGAAAGCTAAGCACTCTTCCCTGGATATAGAAAAACAGAAAACAGATTCCTCCAAGAACAAACATGCTCCAGTGAGAAAAGCCACGAAACAATATTTCCAGTCCATAATAGATGCTTCCGCCAAGGCACCCCAAAAACAAATACTTACTTATTTTTTTACACATGAAAACGCCCTCACTTTTGTATTCTCACTACATAGTTTGGGCGTTTTTTGACTATAATATGGATGGTATTTATTTCAATTCACCAAGATAATAGAAGCCTTTGCACTCCGTCAGATGAACCGTCACATATGTTCCGATCATCTCTTTTGTTCCTTTAAAATGCACCAGCAGATTATTGCTCATGCGTCCGGTCACCATAGATGCATCATGGTCACTGACAGACTCTACCAGCACTTCCATATCTTTTCCTTCATGAACCGCACACACTTCGGATGCGATTGACTGTACTTCTGAAAGCAATCGGTCAAACCGGTCTTTGACGACATCTGCCGGAATCTGATCTTCCATAGCTGCCGCCGGTGTTCCGGTTCGTTTCGAATAGATAAATGTAAATGCACTGTCATAGCGAACCTTTCGCACGACATCCAGTGTTTCCTGAAAGTCTTCTTCTGTCTCTCCCGGAAAGCCTACGATAATGTCTGTTGTCAGAGAAATATCCGGCACTGCTTTCTTGATCTTTTCTGCGAGTTCAAGATAGGATTCTTTCGTGTAACGACGATTCATTTTCTTAAGAATCCTTGTGCTTCCAGACTGAACCGGAAGATGCAGATGTTTACAGATCTTTTCCGATGATGCCATAACCTCAATCAATTCATCGGAGAGATCCTTCGGATGCGAAGTCATAAAACGAATCCGCTTTAATCCTTCAATCTTCTCAATTCTGCGAAGAAGCTCTGCAAAAGTAATCGGCTCGTCCAAAGTCTTCCCGTAAGAATTGACATTTTGTCCAAGCAGCATCACCTCAGACACCCCATCCTTGACAAGGCGTTCGATTTCCCGGATGATTGCTTCCGGCTTTCTGCTTCTTTCCCGTCCACGCACATATGGAACAATACAATAGCTGCAGAAATTATTGCAGCCAAACATAATGTTAATTCCAGATTTGAATGCATATTTTCTTTCATTCGGAAGATCTTCCACGATTTTGTCAGTATCTTCCCATATATCGACAACCATTTTTCCGGCTTCATATCGTTCACAGATCAGTTCTGCAAATTTATAAATATTGTGCGTTCCGAAGATAATGTCTACAAAAGAATAACTCTTTTTTAATTTTGCAATTACTTCCGGTTCTTGCATCATACAGCCGCAGAGTCCGATCATCATATGGGGCTGCTGCTTTTTGCGTGGTTTTAATTGTCCCAGTCGTCCATAGACTCTTGTATTTGCATTTTCACGAACTGTACACGTATTGTAAATCACAAAATCCGCCTCGTCCTCTTCTGCTTCTTCGTAGCCAATCTGATTTAAAATGCCTCGAAGCTTCTCAGAATCTCTGGCATTCATCTGGCACCCAAAAGTAGTGACACAGAAAGTCAGGCTTCTTCCTAGATTTTTTGCCTCTTCTTCTACATACTGTTTTGCTTTTTCTATGTAATAATACTGTCTCAAAGGCTCTTCTTGCGGCGCTTCTTTAGACAAATTGATGTCTGGACTCATCATATTCATAATCTATTCCTTTCAATGTATCTATAATCTTCTGTTTTTCCGTCTGCATATCTTCGCAAAGTGCATCCAGAGATGTATAATAATCTCTGAGTTTCGTGTTAACAACACTTAAGAGCATAACCGGATCTTTTGGTAACTCCATGTGAATCACTCCTCTTTCACAATTTTTCGTTAATAACTGTTTTTCTCTGTGATCAACACATCCGGCCGAATATCTGTCTCTTCAACCGGAAGTTTTTCCAACACCTGAAATTCAAACGCTGCTGCTATTGTATGAAGTTCTCTCTTATCTGACAGATAGCGGTCATAATAGCCACCTCCGTAGCCAATCCGATTCTTCTGCCGATCAAACGCAACTCCCGGGATGATCATAAGACAATTTTGGAAGCTCTGCATATCCAAAAGCTGACTTCCCTTGGGCGGCTCTAAAATCCCATAAGAGCTTCGAACTAATTCCTGCCGATTTCTCAATTCATAAAATTCCATGTCTTTCCCGTCAACCCTCGGAATCCACACTCTTTTCCCGGAGGCTGTCGCCCTCCTGATGATTCCATCCGTTCCGACTTCACCATTATATGACATGTAGATACAGAGGTGATCTGCCTCTTGAAAATAAGGATGCGCAAATATCTTCTCTTCGATACTTCTTGTCCACTCTGCCGAAAGGGATTCGTCAAAGCTTCTTCGGATTTTCAGTATCCTCTTTCTAATTTCCTTTTTTGTCTCCAAATTTTTCACCCAGATTCGTAATGCTTCCGTCTTTTTCCTGAATGGAAATATTGTTCAGCTGTCCGCGAAGATTTCTCTTGAAAGAATCGATATATTCTCTTCGCAAAATCTGCTGTTCTTTTGCTTCCTCAGCAGTCAGTCCCTCTGCTTTTGATTTATGATATAATTCATTAATTCTTGCTATTTTCTTATCATCCATAATCTTTTGTCCTTTCTAAAACTCTTTTTATCTTACACTATCTGAATTCAGAAGTCCACCGGTTCTTTCAACTGGAGTAGTTTTCCAAAAAACCATAGAGTTCTTCCGGCGATTCTATATATTTCCCATTGCGCACCTCAGCTCGAACAGTAGGAGGAAGTTCATCATATGCAATGGCAGTGTACTCATAAGGAGTGACTTTATCACTCAGATAAACTACCACATAGCCATTGACCTCCATCAGGTAATAACAATCTTCTTTCATCGCTTCCCCGTCAGCCTCAACCAGCGCGCCTGACTCTTCTTCAATTTCCTGCTGCTCTTTTTGTGCGTGAATTTTTTCCGCCTGTTCTTTTGCCTTGTGAAAACTGAACTGATAAGCACAGGTGATTACTAACATTGCAATAATCGCCGTCGCAAAAAAACCAATACCATACTTATTTCGCATTCGGACAACTCCTTTTTTAGTATAGTATTGGTGATTTTCTTATTTTTTATACACTATTTCAGTACATGAATCTTTTTAAAGAACGAGATGAATACTCTTCCCTTCGGAACCGTTTTCAATTCAGCCTCTGTCACTCCGCCGAGAAGAATCAGCGCTGTTCCGTATGCGATAGCCGCAATCGGAAGTGCAATCAGCGTTGCGATCTGTGTGCCTGCAAATAATTCAAAGAGAAGATGCACAACTTTCGCAACAATTCCCATGATCAGTGCTGCAATTCCGGGGATAACAAAGGTTTTTTTCTGTTCCTGCACATATCCCACTTCATCCCGAAGAGAGTGCGAGTTTAAAATACACGTACACGCGGAAAATACAATCTTACTTACGACAACTGCATAGATTCCCCATTTAAATACAACCATCATAATAAACAGTGCCACAACATGAACAACCAGCGCGATCGCTGCATTTCGAACTGGAATCATCATTTTGTCCAGTCCTTGCAGAACTGCATTTGTCACCGTAGACAAACAGTAGAAAATAACGGAAATTGCTCCTAATTGTAAAATAAGCGCGGCTTCTTTGTTATCTTCTGTAAAGAAAAGGAGATCCAGTACCGGTTTTGCCAATACAATCAGTCCGACTGCACTGGGAATTGCAATCATCATATCAAACTTGGCAAATGTATTAATCTTGCGATGCACCTGCTTTCTGCTTCCGGTCTTTACCGTTGCCACAAGACTTGGAATCAGTGACGCTGCCAATGCGTTGGAAAATGCAAGCGGCACATTAATGACCGTATCATACTTTCCACTTAAGATTCCAAGATAACTGGCATATTCACTTTCTTTAAATCCCTGTGCTGACATGATCACACCGTACATGGAATTGTCGATCACTCCGCACAGATTGTAAACCGTTGCACTGATAAGAACTGGAGCAATGGTAATCAGCAGAATCTTGAAGATTCTCTGATAACTCTCTACCGGTCCTCTTCTCTCTCTCTTTATTTTCTTTTGGAACACCTTACGAAATGCAAGGAAGATCAGCACCAAAAATGCCAATGCAATCGCTGCACCCATAACGGTTCCGACGGTTCCGCCGGCAGCAGCATAAGCATAGCTATATGCGTGAACCCCACGCTTCTTGGCAATATTTTTCCCCAGCTTCAGAAGGAAGTATGCTCCTGCAATACTTGCCACTGCATTGACCACCTGCTCAAGAACCTGAGAAAAAGCAGTCGGGATCATAGAACCATTTCCCTGGAAGAATCCACGGAAAACACCCATAACTGCAACAATCAACACACACGGCGCCAACACTCGCATAGCAATGGCACTGTATTTCATTGCCATAATGTTTTCCGCAATAAAATCTGCTCCGAAGAACAGAATCAGACACGCAGTACCACCTACTACAAATGCAAAAGTCAACGCACCGCGGAACACACGCAGGGCATTTCGATATTCCTTTGTTGCAACTCTGGCAGATATCAATTTCGATACTGCCAGCGGAAGACTGTAGGACGTCAGGGTAAGGACGATTGCATAGATCTGAAATGCAACTCCGTAATATCCCATTCCTGTATCTCCCAGAATATTAACAAGCGGTACTCTGTATACAGCACCGATAATTTTAGTTATGACTCCGGCAATCGCAAGGATAGAACCTTGTACCATAAAATTCTTACCGGATTTTTTGGCTTTTTCTGACATGCTTGTACTCCATTTATCTTAAGATGTTCAACTTCGACAGAATCTGTCTCTGTCTGTCTTCCATCACAAGTCTTTCCTCTTCTTCTATATGATCGTATCCTGTTAAGTGTAACACAGAATGTGCAATTAGAAAAGCAAATTCTCGCTCTATGGAATGTCCGAATTCTTCTGCCTGTTCTATGACTTTTTCTTTTGAGATAACGATATCTCCGAGAAGGAGTTCTCCTGTCTCAGGATGGAAATACTCATCTGCCTCCTCAAGAAAATCAAACTCTCCCGGCTGTTCATAATCTACCATCGGAAATGACAGGACATCGGTTGCTCTGTCGATTCCGCGAAATTCCAGGTTCATCTCATGAATCTGTTCGTTCATAGTAAGGAGCAGATTTACTTCCGCCTCATATGGACAACCCACATCATCAAGCGCAGCCTCAATGACAGTTCGTGCTAATTCTTCGCATGGAAGGGATAACTTAAGCTCCCCCTCTTCTTCATAATAAAGTGTCATCACTTTCTCCTTCTGTTCTTCTCTCTTGTTTTCGCATGAGAAGCTTTTTTCTCATATTCCTCATAAGCTTTTACGATCTTTTGTACCAGCGGATGACGTACCACGTCTTTGCTGGTCAGCTTGCAAATGCTGATATCTTCAATATTTTTTACAACCTGCACCGCGGTATCAAGACCGGATACCTGACCGGACGGAAGATCCTTTTGTGTTTCGTCACCGGTAATGACTACCTTTGATCCGAATCCGATACGGGTTAAAAACATCTTCATCTGCGCCGGAGTTGTATTTTGTGCTTCATCGAGAATGATAAACGCATTGTCCAGTGTACGCCCTCTCATATAGGCAAGCGGCGCCACTTCAATCAATCCTTTTTCTGAATTTTTCAGGAAACTCTCCGCTCCCATAATCTGATAAAGAGCGTCATATAAAGGACGCAGGTAAGGGTCTATCTTACTTTGCAGATCCCCCGGAAGGAACCCAAGCTTCTCGCCTGCCTCAATCGCCGGTCTCGTAAGAATGATCCGTCCTACCTCATTATTTTTAAATGCTGTGATCGCCATTGCCATTGCAAGATATGTCTTTCCGGTTCCTGCAGGGCCAAGACCGAACACGATCATTTTCTTACGGATTGCATCCACATACTTTTTCTGACCGAGAGTTTTAGGCTTGATTGGTTTACCCTGAATTGTATGACAGATAATATCACGATCAATGTCAAGTACACTCTCTTCTTTATCTTCCATCACAAGAGACAACGTATAATCTACATTTTGCTCTTCAATCGTATTTCCTCTTCTGGATAGTTCAAGAAGCTGTCGCAGAACCTGCTTCGCCTGTTCAACTTTTACCGCTTCTCCCATGATCTTCACATGCTCATTTCTTGCGATCAATGTAACATGAAGCGTCCGCTCTATTTTCTTCGCAAATGCATCAAATTGTCCAAATACATTTCCGGCGTCTTCTGCCGGAATCTCAATGACTGCCTCCATCATCCCCATGAATTGTCTCTCCTTGTTGTTTTTCTTCGATTCTTGGAACTTCTTTTAATTCGGAAGGTCTGCTTTCTCCTATCGGCATGGAGACCTGAAGATGCCCCGCTGCCTTTGCACAATCCTTCCCTCTGTATATTTTAACATCATTCCCGATAATTTCTACCCCTTTTTTCTCTAATTCTTCCTTATATTTTAAGAATTGTCTGCTTAAAATCTGTTGTTGATCTTTTTTTGTATATTTTCTTCTCTCTGACTGATACGGAATCACCTTGCGGACACCGAAGTACACCGGAAGCGAAAAGCTGTCAGACAGACAGAGCTGTCTTATGCTTCCTTTGATCTCATACTCCTTTCGCGTGCTTTTTATATTTCCCAATGTGAAACGATAGTTTCCGAAAATCAAAGTATATTCTTCCTTGATGCCTGTTTGCTTTTTTGAAATAGACTCATACTTCTTTTCTTCATAATAATCTTCACAGCTCTCCTCATACTCTAAAGTTGTGATACCTGTAATGTCTGCATCCGCCTGATGATATTGGTATCCGGTCACTTCTTTGGCATCATTTAGAACCGGCACCTGACCGGAGACAAGAACCGTCCCTTTTTTCACCTTCTCTCCCCTTTTTACCTGTACAGTCCCTTTTCGCACAGTTATGCTGTCTATGACACAATCTCTGTCAGCAACAAGATCCATTGCATTTTCTGTCTCGTCTTCCTTCGTTCCTGTTGAAATAGAATCCTCATTCTCCTTTACCTGTATATACAGCTTCGTCCCCTGTATAGAAGCGGACACCCATATGATATCTCCGTATTCCCGCCGCAGATCTTTTACAATTCTCCCACAATCCACTTGCGACTTCTTCATGCCGCTTTTTATTTCTCTGGAACTTAAATACTTCAACAGAATCTCATCGGTATAGCTTTTATTTCCGGAAATATCAATCCCCCATATAAAACGGGAAAATAAATAAAGCAACGAAATACAGAAAACAGCGCCTGCAAAGAACATTTTCCGATTCCGATATCGGTGTAAAAAAAAAGGAAGACCGGTTCTTTTGATGATCACGACTCTTGTCCCCGTCTTCCGAAGTACCGGCTTTAACTGCCGGAACCCTTTTATCGTAATATTCATTTCGTAAGCCTGACCGACCGGTCTAAGCCCCCACAAGTAGATTCCTCTATGACTGCATGCGTTGAGGAATCGCTCCACGGAAGATCCGCTTACCCGAATCTGTAAATAGCCTCTGACATATCGGATGATATCTAACAGCACTTTATACTCTCCTTCCGGTCAATGTTGATACTCAATCCCCGTGATCTGCCCACGGATCATCATTTCATCATTTGTATAATAAGCTACTTGAAGACTTTTACCGGTCACTTTAATAAGACCTGCTTTTGTCTGAATTCGTACTACAGAATCCGTATATTCGATCATTCCCCGATAATTTTCAATACATAGTTCCTGCTGACCTGTCATAGTAAGAACCGGCATCCCCATCACCACATCTTTGGGAAGCTCTGATACTTCCGCCATTTTTTTCTTCAATGACTGTCCCATAGAAACACCAATTTTTCATTTTATTATAACTTATGTCACTGCACAGCTTCTTATGTCTGAATACTTACTGATTAAGCAGCCTATTTTTTTCTTCCTCCAAGGAGTACCGGAACTCCAAGCTTAAAGACGGTTGCCGCCGATAACAAAAGCCACGGGAGCACTCTTCCGGCTCCTTCCTTCTCATTACAGACCTCCGACACATGTTCAAAAGAAGCCATGAAACGCTTCTTTCCATCTATCGTATCTCCAATAATTTTCAAGATTCCATATCCCTGCGTTACCATGTGTACAGAAAGAAGAACTTTACAAAAAGTCTTCGTTCTCTTCTGCAAGAAATAATACCCTGCAATGAAAAATCCTAAAATTGTTGCAATATGATGAATGATTTCTGCGATACAGTTCTTCTTTGTCTCCATGTTCTTCTCCTTCACTTCTGTCCGATCCGTATTCTAATCTATGCGTACATTGCTCTGTACATACCTCGTCTATAAGAATGATTATACATCATGCTGCAGCAAAAAAACAAAAGGAAATGAACGCAAATTTCTACATAAATCTCCGAAAATCTCTAAGCATACATTTTCCGCAGCGCTTTCCTGAATTGAATTGCAAACAGCACGATCGTGAAAGATACCGCCAGAAAGTCTGCGATTGGTTCCGCCAAGTATACTGCCATTGTCTGGTCACTCTTGAAAATCTGCGGGAGCACAAAGATAAGTGGAAGCAGTAATACAAATTTTCTCATAATCGCTACGATTATAGATTCCACTGCCCTTCCCAGTGAATTAAATGTCATCTGGCAAGCCATCTGAATTCCCATCATAAACAGTGCTGCAAGATAAACACGAAGCGCTGTTTTCGTGAATGCTATAAGCTTCAGATCTGAAGTAAACATTCTTACAAATCCACCCGGAAGAACCATAACCATTGCCCAGAGAAAAAGTGCGTACCCAAGGCTGATCTTCAATAATAATTTAAAGGCATCCTTCACACGCCTTGCGCTTCCTGCTCCATAGTTATAGCTGATGATCGGCTGCGCTCCCTGACCAAGTCCCTGCAAAGGAAGCATAGCAAACTGCATAACACTTGTCAGGATTGTCATAGCTCCCACGGCAATATCTCCGCCGAATTTTTGAAGCGAAGAATTAAAACAGATAGAAATGACACTCTCACTTGCCTGCATAATAAAAGTTGATGTACCAAGTGCAAGACAAGGAAGAATTACAGATGCTGACAGACGCATATTTTCTTTCCTGATCTTTAAAATAGTTTTCTTTCCAAACAAAAAAGATACCACCCAGACACAGGATAATGCCTGAGAAATAATTGTTGCAAGCGCCGCGCCCTGCACATCCATATTGAAACCAAAAATAAAGATTGGATCTAATACGATGTTAGACACTGCACCAATCAGAACAGACAGCATTCCGGTTTTTGCAAATCCCTGCGCTGTAATAAATGCATTCATTCCAAGCGTCAACTGTACGAAAATCGTTCCGACAGAATAAATGTTCATATATCTTGTTCCATAGCTAATCGTATTTTCACTTGCTCCAAACGCCATAAGAAGATCTCGGTTCCAGATAAGGAGCACTACTGTCAACACAAAAGAAATGAGAATCTGTGTTGTAAAGCAATTGCCCAGAATCTTTTCTGCCAAATCGTTATCTTTTTTCCCCATGGCAATGGACGCTCTGGGTGAACCTCCGAATCCAACCAGCGCTGCAAATGCCGACACCATCATAATAAGCGGCATACAGACTCCGACACCGGTAAGTGCATCTGCCCCGATCTCCGGAATGTGACCGATATAAATACGGTCAACAATATTGTAAAGCATATTAATAAGCTGGGCTGCAACCGTAGGCAACGCCAGCTTAAGAAGTAATTTTCCTATGGGTTCTTTCCCAAGAAATTCTTTATCCTGATCCATGACTAACCTCTCCTCGTAAAATCTAATTGCAGAGAATAATTATACTATCCTTGCAGAGGTTGTCAATCATTACAAATCGTTTAATAATTTCTTTATATTTTCTATCTCTATCTTCGAATATAATTTTCCGTCAATCATAAGGTTCGGAGACGTTCTGCATTGCTTCAGACAATTTCTTGTGCGAAGCTTGAACCTTCCGTCTTCGGATACTCCCTGCCTGTCTACTTTGAGCTCTTTCTTGAGATAGGAAAGAATCTCGCCACCGCCCTTCTTTCCACATCGTTCCCCGGAACACACAATAATCTCGTGCATATCCTGGGACTCATGAAGACTTGGATACATCCGAAACAGGCATTGGAGAAATGTTTCTTTCACCCCGGTAATCTCCAGCACCTGCTCTTTTAATTTCGGACTAATATAGCCTTGAACATCCTGAAGTTCTCTTAAAAGCGCCACAACCATCTCCTGATCGGAACGGTCAGGCTGTTGTTTGTAATAATCAAATATTTCCTGTATCTTTTCCTGTTTGTTCATATGATTTACAATTCCTTTTTTGCTTTATTTTTTATTTTATGTAGTAACTATAATACTGTATCCATTCACACACAAAATTATCAGCTTTGAATCTTATTTAACATTACCTTATTACGCTCCAAAGCACAGGTAAAAATGCAAGCAACATAGTAATACCAGCGGTTAAAAAAATATCCCAAATAGAATTCCGATGACAGTGCTCACATTGATCTTCCGTGAAAAAATAAATACTGCGGGGTGCTTAGGATCGATATATAAACAGTACACACTTCCCTCTGTCATATTTTTATTTAATTGTTTGTAAGATACATTTTGTGCTGTTTGCTCACGATAATGAATACCATTATATGTATATTCAAATACTGGAGATTGCGTAGAAATGCCATTCCCACCATAATAAGTATTGTAGCCACAATACACACCGTCTATCTTTTCTTTACATCTAAGCAATGAATAGAAGTCGTTGTAGCCAACTAAAATAAATATCAGCCCCAATATAATAGATCCTAAAGGATAAATCAATGTTCCTCCGTATGGGACAACCAAAGATATAATAGAAATTATTCCAAACCCAATGAAAGAAATAAATATAGTCAAACTGATCAGCGGCATAACCTTATATCGTTTCTTCTTAATAATAATGAACGATGCTATAGCAAACAGTACCGTTAGTATATGAATAATAATTACCATATCTGTTATTTCCTATAATAATTCAATTCTTCTAAAATTTTTACATTTTCTTTAACCCATGAATTACCTGCAACTGTTTTATTTCCTTTCAAATATCTTGCCATGAGATAGTCAGTTGATAAAATAATACGAGGCACTACTCGGAAACGGTAGGCGGTTAGTCCTTCAACAAAGGTTGCCTTGTGAAAGGAGGGCAAACTTATGAGTGATTTTGAAATGCTCTCCCTCGTACTAATGATACTAAGTATCGTTGTGACGATTTTGTTAGCATATATCAATCACCTATTCAAATGTCAAATCTGACACTCTTAAAGTCTCTTCTAGAATAGATTTTTTGCAACTTTTTACACTTTTCTATTCCGGTTTATCACATGATTAGTGTGCTCAATATGAATATTTAATATTATAAAAAATCAGATAGAATCTTTTATTATAAATTCTATCTGATTTTAATTTCTGATAATTCTTATATTACACAAATGTTCCTTTATACAAAACTATATTTTGATATTTTATTTCCTATAGAATGTTATTTCACCATTATACCCCATATCCATTACAAGTGTATCGCCTTCTACTGAATATTCAGTAACTTCCTCTGCGTGTTTCCTAATTAATTTTATCTCTGAATCACTAAGCACTTCATATGTTCCGGTGCCGCCACTCCAGTTGTAATCTCCTGATTCGTAAAATGCTATTTGAAGCTTTCCATCTTCCGTTTCCCATTCACCTATTAAGGAATTTTTTTGTTTTGAGCACCCTATACTCAGTATACACAAAATTCCAATCAGTAACCATCCCATAATCCTCATTTTCATTCTTTTCATCATCTTACATCCTTTCCACTTTATTTGTGCAATATATATCTACACTGTAATTCTACCATACATATCAACCCCTTACAATAGACTGTGAAATAAAATATGATATATATACAGGAGGTTTATATTAATGAACGATTCAGAATTTGGAACTATAAAATTACATTTAAAAGAATTGATGGAAGAACAAAATCTTTCCTTAAGCAAGTTATCTTTTCGCGCTGAAATGCAAAGGACACAATTAAAGCATTACTATGACAATACCATCCAGCGATTAGACATTGCTGTTCTTTCTCGTCTTTGTTATGCACTAAATTGTAACCTTAATGATTTATTAGAGTATATTCCCCCTTCTACTAATGATTAATATGTACAAAAAAAGCACTTGCTTCACAATCAAAGCCTGTGCTTATTTTTATAATTCGATTATATTTATCATTGTAATATTTTATAAAATTTTCACTTCTATTTTGCTTTATTTTACAATCCCTTCTCTTTCAATCCATGCACCAACTCTACATAGAATTCTCTCACATCAAACCCTTGAATATTTTCTCGATTCAGATCAATCATATCTCCATGAGAGATTCCTCTTTTTCCATCAACTGTCAGAAAATGATAATCTTCTCCCCACGGAAACGAGCTTTCTGACACGAGTCCGTCATTTGATCCATCAAAATATTTTACCAATTCATAGGAAAAATTTAATGGAAATCTTCCGCCGGAAGCAACATTTAACTTAGAACCGACACTCTGATAATACACATTCGGCTGATCTACTACTTCTTCATTCAAGTTTCGGCAGGCAGATGCGGTCAAATCTTCTACAGCCGCAAGAAAATCCGGTTTTAAATCACCAAGCTTCTTAAGCGCTGCATTATATCCGTCTGCGATTTTTTGTTTCGCAGCTTCCGGAATCTTATCCAATAAATAATCTGCAAATTCGCATCCTCTGTGTGGAGTGTTAATCGTCGTAAGTGACGCCACATACTGTGACATACCCAGCCGGCTGATTGCGTAACGGGTATCAAGACCTCCTTTGGAATGTGCGATTACATTCACTTTAGAAGCCCCTGTTTCTTTTAGAACTTCCATGATCCGTTCACTTAATTCTCTCCCGCTGTCCGCAACAGATGCTGCTGACTGATGATTTCCGTAATAGATTCTTGCACCGTGTCTTTTTAGTTCTTTCGGAATACGCCCCCAATAATTAAAATATCGGAAATCGCGAAAGAAGACACCATGAACCATAAGAATCGGATATTTTGTGTCGCAGATTTTTTCATTCCTTCGTTCAAGGTAATATAGATTTTTTCATTTTCAAAAGACACTTCGTTGGAAGCAAGACGCATAAGTTTTGTAAGCACAATAAGATTTACAATCGGAATAAAACCGCACATAATTCCTATCACACGCCATTTGATTCCGATTTGGACAGAGCTTATATATAACCGGATGATCCCATTCCAGAATACCACCGCCTCTGCCAAAAATACACAAAGAAGGTTAAGTAGCCACAGTAGCTTATTTTCTTTGAATACGACCGGAATCATAGCCAGTATATATACTGCTGATATCAGCATAGAAATCAAAAATATTCTGAGGAGCTCACATCCGCTATAACAAAAGCGAAGTCTTCGGCTTGTAATCTTTCCCCTTTCCATTGTCGGTTTTATATTTACTATGAAATAAAAAACAAGTAGAAAAATCATTCCCCATATTCCGAGAAACTTATCGTAAAGAATCGGAAGATTCCCAGTTAAAATAACGACTGCCGATGCCACAAGCCTTACACACCACGTTTTGATTGTATTTCCCATATCTGCTTTTCCTCCTTACCTTACAGAAAGAATAACACTCTTATCACCCCAAGTACAAGTAAATGTACCGGATAAAACCAATAGAAAAACCATTTGGAAAAATTCTGTCCTTTTTCCGCTCTTTTCCCGTTATAAAAATAAAGGAGTATGATTGCGGCAAATATCATTCCTGCCATACTTCCAAGTGTATAGGTGACATTCTCAACCAGCGAAAATCTTCCAATTCCTCCAAGAAAGTTAAAGCTGCCAAATAAACAGGTGGCTGCTGTAAATGCAATCTTTTTCCTTGTTCTGTTCTCTCTTGCCCATGCAAAAAGAAGAGTAAAAACAGGAGCCAGAAGCGCCCAGTCAGAAAGCAACGATATCATAACAAAGAGGAAAATCAACGAGTATTTCCATTCTTTAATTTTCACATATTCTAATACGCACAAAAGGAAGAAGCACAACAACAACGTAAACATCATGTTCATTTCTGTAATGTTCAGTATTCTTCCCTTCGTATGAGACAGGCTATATGGAAGCTGTGACAAGACCGCGAACACAAGTAATCTCTTTCCGTATTGCTTTCTGGAATGTGTATAAGTAAAGCCCTCCACTAAGAAATAACACATTGTGATCGCAGTAAAGTAACCGATATCTGTAAAAAATTCAGCCCAAAATGTACCTGTCTCCATAAAAATATAGGAAATATGATTCAATAACATGACAAACATAGCAAAGTATTTAATTGTATCCCGGGTGAAGCCGGATTTCGTATTCATTATCATATTCATTGTTGTTTTCTCTTTCTCGAAGCTTTTATCGGATTTCGCATCCTGTATAATGCCGGATTCTTCTTATACGTTCTCATCAATATTCCTCCTAAATCCTACATAGGTTGCAATAAAGTAAACGGTATAGATTCCGAAGAATAGAATAAATGCTATGCCAAAATATTGGAAAATTGATTTAGAGACACCTGTGAAAAATATAAATTTCCGGCTCATGTAGATTCCGATGATTCCACTGATTCCGGCTGCAAATAATGCCGGGCACAGATAATAAGCGATCAACTGTTTCCGCACAGTCCTTGAAAGCTCTCTTCTGTCAAGTCCCAACTTTCGAAGCACATCATAGCGGAAGCGGTATTTTGTGGAATCTGATAACTGTTGAACCGATAGCACTGTAAGTGCAACGCATACAAACACAAGTCCTACATAAAAGGCTGGAAATATGATCGCCGATAGCATATAGCGCACCTCCGGGACTGCATTATCCCTCACCAGATTTACAGCAGCGTAGGTTACCACTGTATCCGAGCCAAAGCACCAGTTATTTTCTTTCTCGTCCTGATCGCCAAAGGCAAGGTCGTTACAGAGATTGTCAAGCTTCTGACTGAGAGACTGCGGTGCTTTCCCATTAAGATCAACTGCCAGCTCCGAATAATACGGCGTCATCTTCTCAATGATATGATCCGGTACTACAATGACATAGTCTCCTCCGTTATGTCCGTCTTGGGAAAAGGGTTCTGTTCGGTATCCGGCAAAGATAAGAGCTTTTCCTTCATTTATCTTCTTGCAGATCGATAAGTTTTTAGAAAAATCCCCCAATTCGTTATGAATGCGCTCCTTTAGATGAATCAGATATTCATTCTCTTCCAACACTGTCGGACGATACCCGAGCATCCTCCGCAAATGATTATAATCTGTAAGGCTCATAAACGTATCGGAATTACAATAAGACTGATCATTTCCCGTTCGGATCTTTTTCTCATTCGGTGTTCCGTCTTCGTTTTTGTAAATTGTACCAAAATATTTAAGGTGTGTATAAAGCCATGTATTTACTTCATTTGTTCCATCTGTATAAATCCGATAAGTAAAAAATTGTAAAAAGAGAGGTTAATGTTCCCATTGTAAAACGCATTGTCTTAAGCTTGGAGGCAAATTGTCGGAGAAGAAAAAGATTCTCTCCTTTATAAACTGCTTTCCCTTTCTTTCTCACATAACAGATAATCCACGCAGACAAGCCCGTATAAAAAAGATAGATTACAAGGACAAGACCAACGAGAAATAGGACGATGCCTCCGGTGCTTCCAACACCTCCGCTAAGCAACAATACTCCGAATGTGATTAAAAATAAAATTGAAACCGGAAACAACCAGCGTTTTATTTCTTCTCGCTTCTCCGTAATCTCTTCATTCCGATCAACAGATAAATCCCGAATTCACGGCTTCTTTTTTCCAGAATAAAACGAACCATGTAATGAATGAGCCACGCAATGATCCACACGATAAAGAAAGTGGCAATCCCGACCATAGCCGCCATCATTCCTGCAATGTTTCTATTCATCAGCCAGCTCACCTCCTGTCAGAGACAGTACGTCCAGAATCTCATTTAAAAAGTCTCTTCTTGTTTTCTTCCCTCTTACGAGCTCGTGAAAAATACTGCCGTCCTTCAAGAACAGGATTCTGCTGCAATAACTTGCTGAAAACGCATCGTGTGTGACCATGAAGATAGTTGTCCGCAAGGTTTCGTTAAGCTTTGCAAATGTCCGAAGTAAGGTTTGCGCCGATTTTGAATCCAAAGCTCCTGTTGGCTCATCTGCAAGGAGAAGGCATGGTTCATTTACAAGAGCTCTCGCGCACGCACAGCGCTGCTTCTGACCGCCGGATACTTCATATGGAAACTGGTTCTTTATCCCATCGATTCCGAGAAGCTTCATCATCTGATCACATTTTCTTTGTATCTCTTTGCGGTTGCCCTTGCGAAGCGTCATTGCCAGAAGAATATTTTCCTCTAATGTCAAGGTGTCCAGAAGATTGTAGTCCTGAAATACAAAGCCCAGATTCTTCTTTCGAAAATCTGACAGCTCATCTTCACTAAGCTCTGTAATATCGACATCCTGATAATAGATATGACCTGCTGTTACGCGGTCAATTGTAGAAAGCATATTAAGAAGTGTCGTTTTGCCGGAGCCGGACGCCCCCATAACACCTATGAATTCTCCCTGATCCACATGAAAGCTTACCCGATCGACTGCCTTTGTCACATTGCTTCCATTTCCATAATATTTTTCTACATCACTTACACGAATATAACCCCATACCTGTAGAACGCTCTGTCTTTCGTCCGTTGCTTCCGGTGAACCCTTTTTCGAAAATCCGCTCGATTTCCTCCGGCTTTATACCGATTCCGTTGTCTTTTACCGTCAGACGGACACCATTTTCTATATGCTCGGTAAAGATTCTGATATAAGCCCCTTGCTCCTTGCTGTATTTTGCACTGTTTAATAATAGTTGATTCAAAATAAAACCGATCCATTTCCCATCGGTATATGCAACGTCCGGGCAATTCACTTCTGCCTGTATTCCCTTTTGTATCAGATATTGTTTGTTTCGCTGAAGGATCTCTGCCGCCGTTTATCCAAGATCTGTTTCCCGAATCATATAATCCTGATAAACCTCGTCTGATCTTGCATAATACAGGGCCATGTCCACATAGTTTTCTATTTTTCGATTTTCAAGTGCAATTCGTCTGGTCAGTGTTTCTTTATGATTTTCACACATAAGATCAATCCCTGTGATCGGCGCTTTGATTTCATGTACCCAGCTCTCGATATATTCCCGATATTCTTTTTTCTCGTCTTCAATCGCACGAATCCGCTCAATGACCGATTTATTTGATTTTCTGATCAACTCTCGATAGATCTGATCCTCCAGATGCACAGAATCCGGCATCAGCTCTCCCAGAAGATAGCGCTGATCGATCTGCTCCATCATTTCTTTCATTTTCTTAAAATAATTCCTTCTGGAAAAATAGTGGACACTAAGCCACACAAGAAAGACCAGTCCCAAAACAACTGTAATCAGAATGCAATTGCTTTTCGGATAACCGGTTATACGAAGAAAAAATAAGAGAAAACCAAGACACACAATCTGCAGAAGGATCAGCAAGATGCGATCCTTCAAGTATGACGCAAGGCTCATGGAGCCTGTACTTTCTCGTCTCATATATAATACCCCATTCCTCGTTTTGTCTTAATATAGTCTTGTGGAAGGCCAATTTCTTTTAATTTGCCTCGAATACGAGTCATATTTACGCTCAGCGCATTATCATCAAGAAAGACCTGCTGATCCCACAAATATTCAATCAGATCCATGCGGGAGACAATCTGTCCTTTGTGTAAAAGCAGACAGTGCAGAATCTTCAGTTCATTTTTCGTAAGCTCCGCCTGTGCATTTTCCCGATTGTCGGCAGTTTTCCTGTATATAACGCCTCTGGCAATGTCCAAGGTTAAATCACCGCAAACAATCGTTGTCTGTTCTTCATAATCTTTAGCTCTGGCAGAACGCTTCAACACGGCTGCAATACGCGCCAATAAAATAAGGGCTTGAAATGGTTTAGTGATATAGTCATCACCGCCCTTTAACATTCCGGTTAATTCATCCATAGAATCCGTGCGGCTGGTGAGAAAAATAATCGGCACTTCAGAACTTTTACGGATTTCTGTACAGATATCATAACCGGACTCTACCGGAAGATTAAGATCCAGTAAGAGAAGATCCGGTTCTTTTTCTAATACTGTTCCAGCCACATCCGTAAAATCTTCTACTTCTGACACCTGATATAATGCATTCGATAAAAGTTGGCATAATTCCTGCCGGATGGCCGGCTCATCTTCCACTACCATTCTTTCACGCTTTATTTATGATACGGTTCACCATGGATAATCCTGTAACTGCGATAAATCTGTTCCAGAAGAATCACCCTCATCAACTGATGCGGAAATGTCATTTTTGAAAAACTGAGTGCATAATCAGATCTTGCAAGCACTTGTTCACCAAGTCCGATGGAACCGCCGATGATAAACGTAATATGACTGATCCCCTGAACGCCGAGCGTATCAATCTTATCTGCAAGTTCCTCGGAAGTTACCTGCTTCCCCTGAATTTCCAATGTAATAACATAGGCGTCATCCTTCACATATTTTAAGATTCGCTCTCCTTCTTTGGAGCGGATCATCTGCTCCACATTCTCACTTGCATTATCCGGTGTTTTTTCATCTGCGACTTCCATAATCTCTAATTTACAGTATTTGGATAATCTCTTACTGTACTCGGCAATCGCGTCTTTTAAATATTTTTCTTTGATCTTTCCGACTGTAATGATTGTAATTTTCATTGATTTCTCCTGTATTAACGCTTCCAGCTTTTTAATTCTTCCTTTTCTTCTCTGCTCACACGGTAAGATTCCCGTATTTTCTGGATCGTTTTATTATGCGTAAATTCATCCATTGTGTTTTCCTTTAAAAGTCTTCTTGTCTTTTCGGGATATTTCACGTAGCAGACTGACAATGTCCACGCCACTGCCATTTTCACATAATATCCTTCATGTCTTGTATGTTCGCATATAGAAAGCACCCGGTCAATATAAGAATCATTGATAAAATGATCCAGAAGGGACACAATTCCGAAGCGAAGCTCGTACTCTCTCTGGCTGTGCAAATACGTTTCAAGATAGGCGAAGCTTTCTTCCTGATACTTTTCCATGAATTTATAGGTGTTGCTGCAGCAGTCACAGACTGCCCAGTTATGAATCTTCGGTACAAATCGATCAAGGTAGAAAAACCGCTCTTTTAATTCCATCTTTGCATATGCGATCACCAGACCTTCCAGCATGATTTCTTCGTGATAAGAGCCTTTGTCCGCACTTATTTTCTCATACGCCTCATTAAGATATGCTCGGAAATCTCCCTTTGCAATTTCTTTTGCCAGCGCGCGCAGCTTGGGCATCCGCACGCCAAGCACATGTTTCGTTCCCGGCAGCAGGTTTTCATTGAATTTTTTATAATCCTCTTCTGATAATTGTTCCAGACGTATTCTTACATTTTCTATCATTTAACTTTCCTCATAAACATATAATTCGTGCAATGCACGCGTAGCGCTGATATATTTTGCCTGCTTATAGAGAGGATTTGTCTCTCTTCCCAGTACAGCAAAGACCTGATCGAATTCCAACCCTTTTGCAAGATAAAAGGTTGTGACAGTCATTCCTTTCTTGAATACGGATGTGTCGCGCTCCGTATAAGATACCGGAAGCTGGCGATTCTTGAGCAGACGGTAAATATCATAGGCATCCGATTCATTCATTGTGATTACTGCTGCGGTTTCATATTGAGCATTTGAAGATTTCACCTGTTTTTCTATATTTTCCAGCATTTCCTCCATCGAAAGACCATGAAACTCTTCTACTTCTTTGCCGTGCCGCTGAAACAGCTCCAGACCCTCACCGCCTCGTATTCTCTCCGCATATTCTGCAATTTCCAACGTATTGCGGTAACTTTTGTTCATAACGATTTTTCTTATTTTTCTGCCAAAAATCTTCGGGAGGAACTTTGTCACGTCCTGGCATTCTCTGTCCATCGTCTGTGCGCGGTCCCCGAGAATGGTCATTCGACAATGAAATAGCATGGACAGAATGCTATATTGCAGATAAGAATAATCCTGCATTTCATCAATGACCAGATGCTTGATATTCTTATGCTTCCTGCTTCCTTTCAAGCGGTATTTCAAATATAACATCGGAAATACATCTTCATATTCTAATTTTCTTCGCTCATACTCCGCATTCGAAAGTTCTGGATATCCGCAGTCTTTTAACAGCCATCCGTAGATTTCATAAAGATCCGTTGTCACATACATTTTCTGGAAAGTCTCACGAAGTGCTTCCATATCTTCCTCAGAAATATTCTTCCCGCGCAGCGTCTCATATTCGTCGATCAAGTATTCCATTACCGCATCCATTCTCGCAAGCAGCGGAACTGTCTGGAATTTAAAATAAAAAAGATGAATGATCTCTTCTTCGGTCTTATGAAACCCTTTAAATGTAAAGCTTCGGATATTCACAAGATCTTCCTCCAGCATTGCCAGAAATCCTTCCATCTGTCCGATGAAGCTTGCTGACTGCTTCTCCTTAAAGCGGATTTCCCATTCACTGTCTTGGAATTTCATCTTCTTCTCTAAATAGTCATAACGATCTTCACAGTCATTTGCAACTTCTTTTAATTCCTTGTAAGCAAAGAGATCAAAACTCATTTCCTGTATATGTTCCTCTCCCAATTCTGGAAGAATATGAGAAATGTAATCGGAAAATGCATTGTTCGGTGACAGGATCAAGATATTTGCCGCTTTCAAATTCTCACGATCATGGTACAAAAGATAAGCAATCCGATGAAGCGCCACAGAAGTTTTTCCGCTTCCTGCCGCACCTTGAATCGCTAAAATTCGATCTTCTGTATTTCGTATGATTGCATTTTGTTCTTTCTGAATCGTGCGTACAATATTTTTAAGCTGTACGTCCCCTCCACTTCCAAGCTCCTGTTTCAGAATTTCATCGTCAATCTTCGTATCACTTTCGAAGCCGTAGATCATATGTCCGTTTTTTATCTTGTACTGCCACTTGGATGTGATCTCGCCCTCCATTCTTCCACCCGGAGCGTCATAGGCTGCCGGACCTCTGTCATAATCGTAGAACAACCCGGACACCGGCGCTCTCCAATCGTAGATCAGCGGGCGCATTCCTGCGCGAGGAGCAAAATTCCCAATTCCGATATAAAAGGTCTCTGATTCCTCTTCTCCGTCATAACGAAAATCTACTCTTCCGAAAAACGGAGACTCCAACATCTTTGTAAGCCTCTTTCTCTTTGAAAGCTTTTCTTCATTTGCATGAACCTGATGGAGTAGCGCCTGCTGATTGTCATAATTTTCATAGCCATACTCATCCATTTCCGTATAATTTTCCCAGTAATATTCATGCATATTTTTGATTTCCTGCTGTCCGGCAGATAATTCTTCATCCAACTCTTTGATTTTCTGTTGTAAACAATCTGTTATCTCTTTTAAAAACTGCTCCATAGTCTCTCTTTCTTATTTACCCTAATGCCACATCTAAAATCATCATCAATACAAATCCTGCCGCAAAGCCGACCGTTCCTATGTTACTGTGCTCACCTTCCGCAGATTCGGGAATCAGTTCTTCTACTACCACGTAGATCATTGCCCCCGCCGAAAATGCTAAAAGATATGGAAGTACCGGTGTCAGATAGGTCGCAAATAACAGCGTAAGTCCTCCGGCGATCGGCTCTACGATTCCTGAGAGCACGCCGGCTCCGAATGCCCTGCCTCTTCCCTTTTCAGAGCGGATCG